>Ga0307931_1000075_pt1 | contig 50548 bp, 56 predicted proteins | sample OrgLakmetageno47_FD_201816 | JGI IMG/M metagenome (GOLD analysis project Ga0307931, IMG submission 201816) | Saline water microbial communities from Organic Lake, Antarctica - #47 | ecosystem: Environmental > Aquatic > Non-marine Saline and Alkaline > Saline | place: Antarctica: Organic Lake...
AAATCCCATGTCTAACACTCCGATAATCCCCAGCTGGTTCAAGCCGGGGAAAGGTTGCACATGGGTCAGGTCTCAATGACAATTTTGGTGGTTGCCGGGTCAGGTCTCAGTGGCAATCAACAGATATAGACCTGACCAGTGGCCGGATCGACTTCTACCGCACCAAGACTGAAACGGTCTCTACAGTGCCTGTGTCGAGCCGTGTGAAGGCCATGCTTCAACGCAAGAAGAACCAGCCAACTCCATTCGTGAAATTCGAATGGGCTATCAGGAGGCTGGCAGAGGCAATCGACGTGGAGTGCAACACCAGCAAGCGTGTGATCGACCAGAGAGGCAAGGCAACTGTTCACACCTTGCGAGACACCTTTGCATCGAAGCTGCTTCAACGTGGCCTATCGCTGCAAAAGGTTTCCAAGCTTCTAGGGCATTCAACAATCGTGCAGACGATGAAGTACGCTCACTTGGAAGTTTCGTCTGTGCTGGACGAAGCCGGATCGCTTCTGGACCAGTGAAAACAAATTGTCACACTATTGGCACACTATGTGTCACACATACCGTGGAGCAGTAAAGAATAGGGTGTAAGCTGTTGGTTTTGTTGAGAAAAGATAGATGGTGGGTGATGAAGGATTTGAACCTCCGACATCTTCGATGTGAACGAAGCGCTCTACCACTGAGCTAATCACCCGCGGTTGTGCTTCTATCGGGACACCGAACGGTCTGCAACCGCATCTTGCGCTCCGGCACCACAAACCCGCAAAGTTTCTGTCATCCACCTGCCGCCATCGGCATAACCAGCCCGCGCCCTTATGCCTCTGCGTTCGCGAACTGCGTGCCGGCATTGGCGTCGGGTTTGGACCAGTCGCGTTTGATCCCCAGCCACATCAGCATGGTCGTGGCCACGAAGATGGACGAATAGGTACCGATCAGCACGCCCCAGATCATCGCGAAGACGAAGCCCCGGATGACGTCGCCGCCCAGGACGTACAATGCCAGAAGCGCCAAAAGCGTGGTGACAGAGGTCATGACCGTACGGCTCAGCGTTTCGTTGATCGACAGGTTGAGCACCTCGCGCAGCGGTTTCTTCTTGTACTTGCGCAGGTTTTCGCGGACCCGGTCGAACACCACCACCGTGTCGTTGAGCGAATAGCCCACGATGGTCAGCAGCGCCGCTATGATCGCGAGATCGAACTGAATCTGGAATTCCGAAAAAATGCCGATGGTCAACGCCACGTCATGCACCAGCGCGATGACCGCACCCAAAGCGAACTGCCACTCAAACCGCAGCCAGATATAGACCAGCACCGCCGCAATGGCGAGCCCGATGGCGATGACCGCCGCCTGGATCAGTTCGCCGGATACCTTTGGCCCGACGCTTTCGACCGAGGTGAAGGTGATATCCGGCGCGGCCGATTGCAGCGCGCTTCGGACCTCCTCGATAACCTCGGGCGACACGCTCTCACTGTCTTCCTGCGCCTGGATGCGGATCATCGCGACGTTCTCGTCCGGGCCGAAGGTGGGATCGAAGACCTCGGTAATGGTGACGTCGCCGAGGCCCAGATCGTCGATAGCCTCGCGATAGCCGGCAACATCCACCGGTTCGGTACTTTGGGTACGGATTGTCGTACCACCCTTGAAATCAATGCCGAAATTCAGCCCCTGCACGGCGAAGGATCCAAGCGCCACGGTGATGAGGACGCCGGAAATCCCCAGCCACAGCTTCCAGCGGCTGAAGAAATCAAACGCGGTGCCTTGTGGTACGAGGCGCAGGGCGCGGCCCTGAAGCACGGTTTTCGGACGCTTGCGCTCGAACCACATGACCGCAATCAGGCGGGTGACGAAGAGCGCCGTGAACACGGATGTGATGATACCCAGCCCGAGTGTGATGGCAAAGCCGCGCACCGGACCCGAGCCCATCGTGTATAGGATCAGCGCGGTGATGAAGGTCGTGATGTTGGCATCAACAATCGCGCTCATCGCCTTCTCGTAGCCCAGTTCGATGGCACGCGCCGGACCCTTGGCCGTCTTCACCTCTTCCTTGATGCGCTCGAAGACGAGCACGTTGGCGTCCACCGCCATACCGATCGTGAGCACGATACCGGCGATGCCGGGGAGTGTCAGCGTCGCACCGATCAGACTGAGCAGTCCGAAGATCAGCCCCACATTCAGGACGAGCGCGATGTTGGCAAAAATCCCGAACGTTCCGTAGGACAGCAGCATGTAGACCAGCACGAGTACGAACGCGACAATCGTTGCGACCTTCCCGGCCTCGATGCTGTCGGCCCCAAGTTCCGGGCCGATGGTCCGTTCCTCGAGGAAGTTAAGGCCCGCAGGCAGCGCTCCGGCGCGCAGAAGAACGGCCAGTTCCGTGCTTTCTTCCACGGTGAAATCGCCGGTGATAATCCCGGACCCGCCGGGAATATGACTTTGGATCGTGGGCGCGCTGATGACCTCGTCATCGAGCACGATTGCGAAAGGATTACCAATGTTTTCAGCGGTGTAGTCGCCAAAGGCGCGGGCGCCGGACGCGTTGAAACGAAACGAAACCGCAGGGCGCCCATTCTCGTCGAAATCGGGCTGTGCATCGACGAGGTCGTCGCCGGTCACCACCGGGGCCCGTTCGAGGATGTAATAGACGCCCTCGTCGTCGAGCGATGGCAGGATCTCGTTGCCCGAACCGGGGTTCTCGTTGCCATCGGTGGTGCGGGTGACCACCGGCTGAAAGGTCAGTTGCGCGGTGGTGCCGATCAACTCTTTCAGTTCCGCGGCAGAGCCAATACCGGGAACTTGGATCAGGACACGATCCTCGCCCTGCCGCTGGATTGTCGGTTCGCGCGTTCCGACCTCGTCGATGCGTCGGCGGATGATCTCGAGCGCCTGGCGCACGGTCCGATCGTCCGTAGCGCGCTGTTCGGCCTCGCTGAGGCGCACCACGATATCGGGGCCATCGGTGCTGACCTCGATGTCGCTGGAGCCCGCGCCACCGACCCCGCTGACCGGCCTAGCAAGTCCGCGCACAAGGCTCGCCGCCTCGTCGGTCATTTCCGGACGCTCGGCAAGGCGCACACGAAGTTCGGGATTATCAGTATCTTGCAGGCGGATCGGCCCCAGCCGGTCGCGTTCCTCGCGCAAGAGATCGCGCACCTCCGGCCACATGGATTCGAGCCGCGACTCGTAGACATCCTCGACCTGAACCTCGGCCAGCAGATGCGCCCCGCCGCGCAGATCGAGCCCCAGGTTGACCAGACCAGAGGGCATCCAGTCGGGCCAGAGCGCAAGGTCGTCCTGAAACTCTGCGGGGTCGGCGCCGGCCTCGACGAGGGCGGCGGCGTCGTTATGCGTCTCGACCCGTGAGTAGAAGGCATTGGGCAGCGCGAGCAGCAGGCCAAGCCCGACAAGGCCCCAGATCACGCAGCGTTTCCACAGGTCGATTTGCAACATGATCTTGCCTTTTCAATGGCTTGCGCGGCACTTGCGAGGTGCGGTTCAGCTTTCGGCGGGCTCGGTCTTGGACACCACCTGCGCGATGGTGCTACGAACCACCCGGACCTTCAGACCCTCGGCCAGCTCGACCTCGATCTCGTCATTGTCCTTGACCTTGGCGACCTTGCCGATCAGCCCGCCTTGCGTGACCACCTGGTCGCCGCGGCGCAACGCCTCGACCATCGCCTTGTGTTCCTTGAGTTTTTTCTGCTGCGGACGGATCAGGAGGAAATACATGATCACGAAGATCAGGATCAGGGGGACAAACTGGACGATACTTTCCATGGTCTTTTCCTTGTTTCATGATTGGCGGAACATGCCGCGAATTGCGGCGGAACCTAAAGTCGGCCCCCGGTATTTGCAAGCCGCGAAAACCCCGCCTGCTGCGTACACGCCGTACCTTGCGTACGCGCCATGTGTACGCAATTACCGCGCGCCGGACCGTTTCGGGTCAGAGGGGTCAGATCGCCGCCCGGCGGGTCCGCGCGGCGGCCCACCCAAGATAGGCAATGCCGAGCGCCGAAAGCCCGAGCACGCCGGCATTGACCGGGTCGAGATTGGAGACGATGACCGCAACAAGCGCCCAGATCACGGCCCCCGGATAGGCGAGGCTGTCGGGGCGCGCGCGTTGCATCGCCGCGGCGATGATCAGCGCCAGCCCGAGGCCGATATAGGCCGCGACCGTCTGCGAGGCGAGGCCGTAGCCCGCCAGCATCAACCCGACCGAGACCGAGGATGCCGCCGTCAGCCAGCCAGCGTAGGCGCCGATCGCCTCGCGCTGCAGCCAGCGATCTTCGGTGCCCGCGCGCACCAGCGCCGCCAGTGCTGCGACAAGCATCACCCAGATCATCACGGTCGCCCAGATCACCGAGACCTGCGCTATGGCAATCCAGAAGCTGCCCACGGCAAGGCTGATCAGAAGCGGCAGGCGCGCCGCGTCCCAATCCCCGGACCGCGGGCGCATGACGGCGCCGAACCCCGTGCCCGCGATGAGCCACAGGTAGATCAGCCCCCAGATCGAGAAGGCATAGCCTGCAGGCTGGATCGGCGGGTCGACTTGCGGAACGGGAAACTGGTCAGCCGAAAAGCCGTTGAACCCGCTTGACAGGAACGGAGACCCCGCGAATGCCACGGCGGCGATGAGGGTGAGGACGGCGATGGCGATTTTCATATCGGTACTCCGGATCTGGGCTGGCACGCCACGGAACCGGCATGCGCGGCAGCTCGACGGTCGCGTGAAACCGTGCCCTCTTCAAGCCGTTTCTGTCGGGTACATGGGGGCAAGCACATGCGCGGCCCCTGTGCCGCACGGCGCCGTCACACACCTCTTGCCATAAGGGTCGCGCAGCGAGCCGGATCAATTCCGCGGCCGCATGGAACTTGCCGACACCCGGCGCGTTGATACCCGTCGGGTCGATTGCGTCCCGTACCAAGTGAAAAGGAGTTCAACGATGAAAACGATCACAACGACCCTGTCCGTTCTGGTTCTTGCCGGTCTGGCTGCCTGCAACACCTTCGAAGGTGCGGGTGAGGATGTCGAAGCCGGCGGCGATGCAATCAGCGACACCGCGCGCGAGACCGAGCGTGATCTCGAACAGTAAGGCCCTCGCAGGGTATTTCATTCACCATTGAAGAGAACGGTAACGGACATGGCAGAAAAGAACGAAGCACCTACAACTGAAGATCTCGAACGGCAGTTTGCCGCTTTGCGCGAGGATTTCAGCGGCATAACCACATTGCTGCGCGACATCGCGAGTGATCGTGCCGGGCAAACCGCCGAGCGCGCCCGGGCCTCGGCGGAAAACCTGACGCAGGACGCGGCACGGCGCGGCTACGAAGCGCGCGACACGGTCGAGAGTGCCGTCAAGGGCAATCCGATCGCCTCGCTCGGCATCGCGGCGGTGCTCGGCTTTGCGCTCGGTGCCCTCACGCGCCGCTGACATGGGGCGCATTTCAGAACTCTTGCGCGACGCCGTCGGCACGGCGCTGCGTGAACGCGTCCTGATCGACCTGGCCTGCGCGGTGCTTTGCATCGCCGGGGCCGGGTTGCTTGGCGCGGCCGCGTTTCACGCGCTGGCCGATGCCGCCGGCGTGCAGGTTGCGCGGCTGAGTGTCGGGGCCAGCGCGCTCGTGCTGGCCGGCCTTGTCTGGGCGGTCGGCGCGATCCGGGTGCGCCGGCGCAACCGCCGGGCTGCCGCCGCCCGCGCGCTGCTCGTCGAAGAGGCCAAGGATGCAGCCCTGAGCCGCGCGCATCTTTCGGGCCCGGCGGCGGCCTTCGTGCTGGCCTTCCTCACGGGGCGCAAGCGCTGAAGGCCAGCGCGCTATGGTATCTTACTGAAAGGCAGACTGGAACGTCAGGCCGGTCCCGAATGGGCCGGCCTGACGTCGATCCCGGCCGCGTTTGGCCCCGAGTTGGCCCCGCGCGCCGGGCGCGGCAGATCGCGCCAACGCAGAAATTACCTTTTTGTTCCGTATCTTGGCAAAAACATATCCTCTGCCCGAGCAGGAACCCTGCCCGCATCTCCGGGTTGGTTCGGAGCGCCATGAGGCGCGCAACCGAAGAAAGGAAACGACATGAAACATCTACTTATGTCCACCGCAATCGTCGGGCTTGCCGCCCTGCCGGGTTTCGCCATCGCGCAGAGCGATCAGGCCAACGACACCACAACACAGGAACAGACCCAAACCGACAGCCAGACCGGTGCAGGCGCAAGCACCGAAACCGGAACCGAGACGGACACCGACATGGAAGACGGTGCGCAGTCCGAATCCGGGTCGGACATGGAAAGCGACAGCTCCATGGGCGATTCCACCGGGACCGGCACCGAAGGAAGCTCGGACATGGGCGGCACGTCGCAATCCGGGTCGAATGACGACCAGAGCGACAGCTCCATGAGCGGCTCGACCGGGACCGATGACGAGGCGACCTCGGACATGGGCTCTGGTTCGGACGGCATGAGCTCGGGCGACAAGCCCGCTGCCACCGAGGGCCACAGCGAAGTCGACGCCTCGACCGTCGAGGCCAGCGAAGTCGAAGGCGCCCCGGTCATGTCGCGCGAGGGCGACGAGCTCGCGAACGTGTCCGAAGTACTGATGACCGAGGACGGCTCCATCGAGTCCATCGTCGTGAATGTCGGCGGTGTGCTCGGCATCGGCTCGAAACCGGTCGAGGTGCCGTTCGACGAAGTGACCCTGCAGACCAACGACGAGAATGATGAGCTGAGCATCATCATCCCGATGTCCGAGCAGGAACTCGAAGACATGCCGCGCTACGAGGAGGAAGGCTAACCTCTGCCGGTATGCGCTCTGCCTGCCATCCTTAAGGGTGGCAGGCATGCGGTCTGGCTGCATTCCGCGCGTCATCCCGATTGCGTGGGAGCGCCCATGGACAAGCCGCCGCGAAGAATGGATACCCTGACATTTGGTGTCTGCCGCGACCGCCCCTGCAGGTGGCACGCGGCATTTTGTATTGGAGAGCGCTGTCATGTCCGACCCCGGGACCGTGCGGGAAAGCGACCCGGACCCCAACGTGATCACGCAGTTTGAGCCGCTCGTGACCGCCGCCCAAGCCTATCCGGTCTTCGAGCGGTGTGTCCTGAACGCCGAAACCGAGATCCGCATGAGTTTCCGGATCTTCGACCTGCGCACGCGGCTTCGGTCGGCCGAGGCGCAGGAGATCGGCGAGACCTGGTTCGACCTCATCGCGCATACCCTGCGCCGGGGCGTGACCATTCACATAGTACTCGCAGATTTTGATCCGATCGCGGCGACGCAGCTGCATTTCGGCACGTGGCGCAGCATGCGGCAATTCGCCTTCCTCGCCGAGGTCGCGCCCGTCGACCGGTTGCACGCGACCGCCGCCCGGCATCCTGCGCGGGTCGGGTTCTGGCCGCGCCTGATCGGCCAGGCGATGTTGCGCCGGCATCTTGCGATGGTGATCGCCCGGGTCAATGCGCAGGCCGCAGCGCGGCGCAACAGCGTCATCCTGCAGCTGCCGGGCCTGCGGCCCTATCGCAGCCGGGATGCGACGCGGCTTGAACGGCGATGGCACCTGCCCCAGCTTTACCCCGCCACGCATCACCAAAAACTGGCGGTGTTCGACGGCAGGCAATTATACATCGGCGGGCTCGATCTCGACGAGCGCCGCTTCGACACCAAGACGCACCAGAGATCGGCGTCGCGGACATGGCAGGACGTGCAGGCCCTCGTCGAGGGGCCGGTCGTCGCGGCGGCTCAGCGCCACCTTGAGAGCTTTGTCGACGTGGTCGAGACCCGCGAGGCCCCCGCAAAGGCCGCGCCGGGATTCCTGCGCACGCTCTCGTCACGTCCGGCGCGCGAGGGGCTGCGGATGGCGCCGGCCAATCGGATGAGAGAGATCGAGGCGGCACATCTGGGCGCCGCGCGGCAGGCCGAACGGCTGATCTATCTTGAGACGCAGTTCTTTCGCGACCGCGGGTTCGCGCGCACGCTTGCGCGCCGGGCGCGCACCTGCCCGTCGCTGCATCTCATATTGCTGTTGCCGGCGGCGCCCGATGACGTGGCGTTTTCCGGCTCGCAAAGCGCCGATGCGCGGTTCGGGGAATTCCTGCAGGCGAGGTGCCTGCGGATCCTGCGGCGGGGGTTCGGGGCGCGGCTGCTGGTCGTCTCGCCGGTGAGACCCAAGGAAGACGACGGCGAGGGCCGCGACACGCTGGAGGACGCGCCAATCATCTACGTGCATTCCAAGGTGTCTGTGTTCGATGATCGAAGGGCGATCCTGTCATCGGCCAATCTCAACGGGCGCAGCCTGCGATGGGATACCGAGGCCGGTCTCGACATCACCCAACCCGATCACGTGCGCGCGCTGCGCCGTGCCGTGATGGGCGCGTGGCTGCCAGCGGATCACGATCCCGCCGCCACCGAGCCCGACACCGCCTTCGGGATCTGGCAGGATCTGGCGCTGGAAAATGCAGAGACCGCGCCCGAGGCGCGCCGCGGGCTGATCGTGCCGCACGATCCAAAACCCGCGCGGATCTTCGGGCGCCCGCTGCCGGGGCTGCCCGACGAGATCGTCTGATCTGAGCGGTCTTGACCCCGCACGAGAGACAGGCGTCGCGCCCGGTACGTCCCGTGCGGGGCATCCGGTCGGGTCAAAAGGCTTGCGACAGCAGCGTGACCAGAAACAGCACGAGAAAGATCACGAACAGGATCTTCGCGATCCCGGCAGAGGCCGAGGCGACACCGCTGAAGCCGAAGAACGCGGCGATGAGAGCGACGACGAGAAAGGCTATGGCCCATGAGAGCATGTCGGATTCCCCAGTTTTCCAAAGTTGCCGCACCGATCGTGCGGTGAGACAAGTAAACGCGGGGCTGCGTCTTTTGTTCCCTTGGCCCTTCTGCATCTTTCGGGCGTGGCGCGGTATGGTGTTCGAGACCCGGCAGAAAATACCCGGGTCCGCGCGGCTACACTGGGACGGTTTTGGCCTTTTGCGGACGGTCGGGGCAAGCCGCGCATCGACGGGCCGCGGTGCGGCGATCCAACGCGTGTTTGGCAGTGCTTTATCTCGCCAAATCCGAAAGACCTTGACGCGTCGCGCTGGTTTCAGCCAAATCGCCGGGCCGGGGGGCGGCCCTGCGATGCGCGGCGCCCTTCGGGCTTGATTCCGCGCGGGGCAAATCCTTCAACGTAGCCTTCAAGCCGGAAAACCGACCCCGCTCGACGCCGTTCCACACTCATGACGGGCTGGATCGCCCTTCGGTCGCCTCGTGCCGGGGGCAAACACTACGCATCATCCGCATCCCCGGAGCGGCGTATCGAAAAGCGCAGGACGATGCGGAAGGCCGGGCCTGACTCGGTCTCGATTCTGCCCTGTTCGGCCTCGGCCTCTAGCTGGCTGCTGAAGGCGTCAATGAGATGCAGCCCGATCTGCCCGCCGCTTTCGGGATGGGCGGGCGCATCGGTGCCATCCGAGCACGTATTTGTGACTTCAAGACAGACCTCGCCCGCTTGCGTCTCGTAGAGCCGGACGTCGATCCGCGCCGGGGCATCTGGCGGCGCATCCACGTATTTGAGCGCGTTGGTCATCGCCTCGGTCGCCAGAAGCGCCAGCGGCACGATCTGGTCAGGGTCGAGCGTCACAGGCTCCAGATCGAGGTCGACCTTGATCCGGCTTCCCGGCAGGACGCTGATTGAGATCATCTTGCCAAGGATGTCGTCGAGCAGCGTGTCGGCGCGAAGCTCTGTCACGCGGTCGAGCTTGTAGAGGCTCTGGTGCACGGTCGCGAGGGTCATCACCCGGTCATGCAGGCCGCGCAGCAGGCCGCGCGCGCCGGAATTGTCGACCTGCCGCATCTGTATGCTGATGATCGACGCGATCATTTGCAGATTGTTACGCACCCGGTGATGCACCTCGCGCAGCAGCAGGGTCTTTTCGCCGAGCGCGGTTTCGAGCTGCACCTCGTCGCGCGACAGGGTCTCCGTCAGGTGGCGCAGGTCGCGGCTGAGCTCGCTGATCTCGTCAGGTGCATCGGACAGCACCCGTGGCAGGTTGTCGCGGCTGCCGTCGCTGAACTGCCGCATCTGCCGCCCCAGCCGCCTCAGGTGCCGGATCACCAGCCGGTGCGCCCCGAGATAGGCCACGCCGAGGCTGACCAGCCACACCATCAGGGCGAATCCCAGCGTGCTGGAGGCCGGGGGCTGATCGTTCGACGGCAGATCCTCGGGCGCCCAGACCCCCAGAACGAACAGGCTCTGGTCGAGCAGGGGGATCATCACGTAGGTGCGCGGATTGCCGTCCTCGTCCTTGGCGCGCATCACCTGACGCGAGCTTGGATCGAACGAGCCGAGGGTCCGGGCGGTCGGCAGAACGTCCTCGGGGTCCAGATCGCGCGGCTGGGTGCTGATGACGCGGCCGTCCGACGTGAAAATCATCGTGTTGGTGGGGTTATTATCCTGCCCGTATTCGCGCACGAAATCCAGCGCGAAACTGGTCAGCACGAAGATGATGTACCCGGTGGTCTCGCCGTCCTGTTCCACGGGACTGGCGATGAAGAGCGGGGTACGGCCTTCGCCGGCCGCTTCGGGTCCGGGCATGATGACCGGGCCGTTCCCGTCCTGCAACGCATCGAAAATGTCGATTTCGGCAAAATCCCATTGCGGCTCGGACGAACTGCAGATCATCTGCCCGGACGTATCCGCAAGCCCGGCGAAACGAAAGAGACCCGACTGGCTGACAAAATCCTCCAGATCCTCGACGCACGCTTCGGGTGTGTCGGCGTTCCTCAGCGCGGTACGGCCCAGCGCGTCGGCAGAGCCGAGCGCGCCCCGGATCAGCGCAAGCTCGCCGGAGATCGAGGCGTAAGTCATGCTGAGCAGCGATGTGTCGATGCTGCGCTGCGCCTCGGACCGGGCGCGTTCATTCTGCATCACAGCAAAGGTGCCAAGCGGCACCAGCGCCAGTGACAGCATCAGCAGCAGACGGACGGTCAGACCCCTCGACAGCGTCCCCAGGCGCGGCCTGCCCATGCGATCAGCGCCCGCGGTCTTGGTTCGCGGGGTCGGCGATCTGCGGCGCGGCCTCGACCTGTGGCGTGGCCTCGGCGGGGTCGATAAGTTCTGCGAGCCGAGCGCGTCCGCGATTGACCCGGCTCTTGATCGTGCCGATCGCGCAGCCGCAGGTCTGGGCGGCGTCTTCGTAGGACAATCCCGAGGCGCCGATCAGGATCAGGGCCTCGCGCTGCTCGTCGGGCAGCATGGCAAACGCCGAGGCGAAATCGCGCAGCGCCAGCCGCCCGTCATGGTCGGGTTTCTGCGACAGGCGCGCGGCATAGGCCCCGTCGACATCCTCGACCTCGCGCTTGCCTTTGCGCGCATCCGAATAGAACGTGTTGCGCAGGATGGTGAAGAGCCAGGCGCGCATGTTCGTGCCCGGCTCGAAACTGTCGAGCTTGGCCCAGGCCTTGAGCACGGTTTCCTGGACGAGGTCGTCAGCGGTCGAGGGGTTGCGCGACAGGCTAATCGCGAAGGCGCGCAGTTCCGGCACGAGGGCGACCAGTTCGTTGCGGGTGGCGGCATCGGGGGTGAACGTGTCACTCATTGCCCGGCTCCTGCGATTGCAGGCGGTCGAGCAAATCCTGCAGCTTTGGCGGCAGCTCCTCTTCGACGGTGGACTGGTAGAGCTTACGCAGGTTCTCGGCGATCTGGCGATCTATGTCCGACAGCTGCTCGGCCTCTTCGCCGCTGTCATCTGTGTGTTTCGGGTCCTGTCCGGGCATCTGGCTGCTTTCGGGGTCAATAATTTTTGTCATGACGGAACAAACGCTCCGGCATGGCGTTTTGTTCCATGGCTTTGTAGCTTATCTTGAGTGTTGCGCAAACTGAAGGACACTAAAATGAATGTCGAAGACGCGCCCGGCGACGCTACCAGCCAGATCGCCGAGGCCCTGCCCTATCTGCGCCGCCACGCACGGGCGTTGTCCGGCAACCAGCGGACCGGCGACGCCTACGCGGCACAGACACTCGAAGCGATCCTGAAGGATCGCGCCTCGCTCGACCCGAACCTGTCGCCGCGGATCGCGTTATTGCGTGCCTTTCACCGCATCTGGGCCAGCGCCGGCGCGCCGATGGATGACGCCGCGCCGGGCACGCTGCAGGCGCGGGCCGAACGCCACCTGGCGCGGCTGACGCCGCGCAGCCGCGAGGCGCTGCTGTTGCGCACGATCGAGGAGTGCAGCTTCGAGGGTATCGCCACGGTGATGGACACCACCGAGACCGAGGCCGAACGGCTGGTCGAGACCGCGATGGAGGAAATGCGCAGCACCGTGCAGGGCACGCTGATCATCATCGAGGACGAGGGCGTGATCGCGATGGATATCTCGAACATCGCGACCGAGATGGGGCACGAGGTGCTGGGCACGGCCCGCACCCATGATCAGGCCGTCGCGCTGGCCGAACGCCACCCGCCGCAGCTGATCCTTGCCGATATCCAGCTTGCCGACGATTCGTCGGGCATCGAAGCGGTCAACGAGATCCTCGGCCGCCTGCCCGATATCCCGGTAATCTTCATCACCGCCTATCCAGAACGGCTGTTGCAGGGCGGCCGTCCGGAGCCCGCGTTCCTGATCTCCAAGCCCTACTCGGACGCGCAGGTGCGATCGGCGATCAGCCAGGCGATGTTCTTTTCCTCGACCGAGTCGCTGACCGGGTGACGGCACGGGAGTTCAGAGATAGACCAGACGGCTGCCGATGATCACGAGGTGGATCAGGCAGAACCCCGTGACGGGTTGTCGGGCGCGAAGATCAACCGATCCGCCATACAGCCGTTGAACCCGTTCGGCAGCAGCGGCGCGGTCGCGTGTCGCTGGAGAGACGTGGAATGAACCTTGGCCCGACGCCGTGGCGGTACCAAGGCATCACGCGCAATTGCCCGTGGTTTTGCCTACCTCCCATACAGGCCCGAATGCAGGCCGCTCATCGCGTACTGATTACACAATTCTTGAAGAAAAAGGTCAGATGACAGCTAGGAGCCCACAGGGGACCGTCGGATCAAAAGTTAAGTGTCCAGCATGTCCCATTCATCGCCGAGCATCCAGCGAATTGCAGACAGTTTTCCGTTGAGCATTCGCCACTCGAAATCGGTCCACGGGCCCAGCTCGTCAGGGTAACGTTCCTCAGCAGACTTCATGGCGGCGATCATTCCGTCCCATATCTCATCGACTATAGGCATTGATGATGTGACCGCCCCCCGACGGCATCGATGTGCCAAGGTGGGTCTGCGATGATCCACAAAGGAGGACGGTCATGTCGGAGATTATCACGGTCGGGTTTGACCTGGCGAAGAATGTGTTTCAGGTGCATGGAGCCGACGGCACTGGCCATGCGGTTCTTCGCAAGAAGTTGAGACGGCACCAGGTGCTGGAGTTTTTCTGCCAACTCCCTGCATGCGTCGTCGCGATGGAAGCCTGTGGCGGTGCGCATTTCTGGGGCCGGGAGATCGGCAAGCTGGGCCATGACGTTCGGCTCATCCCGCCCGCCTACGTCAAGCCCTTCGTAAAGCGCCAGAAAAACGATGCGGCCGATGCCGAGGCGATCTGTGAGGCCGCACTGCGCCCGACGATGCGCTTCGTGCCTGTGAAGAGCGAAGAGACACAGGGTGCGGCGATGGTGTTCCGCGTGCGAGAGCTTCTGATCCGACAGCAAACGCAGGCCATCAACGCCCTTCGCGGTCACCTGAGCGAGTTCGGCCAGATCGTGCCACAAGGGGCGGCCAACGCGACGAAGCTGATTGCAATCGTCGAAGGTCCGGAATGCGCTCTGCCTTCCGACGCCATACCTACGCTGAAGGTCCTGGTTGCGACACTGGCGCAGTTGGAGGCAGAGATCGGCAAGCTCGATACCGAGATCACCCGTCGCGCCAAAGAGAACGAGTTGGCGCGCCGCCTGATGACGGTGCCGGGTATTGGCCCGCTGATCGCCACGGCCATTGCGACCCTTGCGCCGCCACCTGAGAATTTCCGCAAGGCCCGAGATTTTGCAGCGTCGTGCTGGAAGCACGCCTCCGGCGTGACGCTCGGGCTTGCGCCCCGCCAGCATTCGACAGGCGGCAAACAGCGGCTCGGGGCCACGACGAAGATGGGCGAACGGTCCCTGCGGCGCCTGCTGATCATTGGCACCAACAGCGTCATCATCAAACGGCACACCCATGCCGAGGCCCGGCCGGGCACCTGGCTGGGCGACATGCTGTCGCGCAAGCCACCAATGCTGGTGCGGGTGGCGCTGGCGAACAAGATGGCGCGCATCGTCTGGGCCCTGATGGCCCGGGGAGGCGTTTACCAGTCTCCGGTCGTGGCGGCATAAGCCCGCTGTAGGTCGCGAGGACGTCGGAGCACAAGAGGGCAAGGAGAAGTTTGGCGCAACGGTCGTGAGACGGGATCAGAGGAACCAGCCTGCAACAAAGTGCCACCGAGCACGCGGCGTTGATTTGGAGCCTGATCTACGAACACCATACGGGCCCGCGGCATGTAGTGCGCCGCATACGAGGCCGGATACATGTCAGCACCCGACAACGCGTCAGAAAATGCTTCAAAATCCCTCTTGCGCTTGGGGCGGTTACGTATGTTGCAGAACTATCCCCGTGAAGGTTTCACTTCGCGACTCCATGCCGTTACACGATGTGCATGGACAAGCCGCCGCCCGCCCGCCATCGGAGGACGAACTGGTCCAGTTACAACGCGTCGCTGCGCAAGCGGGGGTCGCTGTCGATCTGGATGGACAAGCGACATCCGCGCCGTCGAGTTCACCCCAGCCGCGACGGCGACGAGAGCCCCGTGCTTGCGGACCTGCTGCATCAGATCCCCGAGGACGAGCCGATCATCCCGATCCGCAGGAATGGCCGCTTCTGGAAGGAAGAGTGCCCGACCGCCAAGGTCCGCAACGAAACCCTGCGCGCCACCCGGCACTACGACCGGACGTTCTGCGAGCGCTCGGCGGGATACCACGCCCGCAGCCGGATCGAGGCGAGGATGCGCGGCCTCAAGTCCTTCGGCGTGCGCATCATGGCCGTTCACCATTGTCGTTCGGATCAATGACGCTCCAATGGCTCACCTCCGACCGCCAGACCGCCAGAATTCCCATCCGCATCGTCCTCATGAACCGCTTCTCGGCCCTCGGGGCCGCCAAGATCGTCCGCGTGGCATGACGCCAACGGGCTAAGGGACAGTCACGGCTTAAGCCGGGTTCTGCACCAACGCCCCGGCAGGCTTGCGGGTGAAGAGCCGGCGAACAAGGCTCCGGATCAACAGGGCGCGCTGACGGCGGGCGTCGTTGGCGATTGCGTCGAGTTCGGGCTGGGTCGGCAGGTTATACATCGCGTTGTCCATGGTCTGGTCTTTCGTTTCGCCGCGTGATCGGGGCGTGTGAGCGTGATACCCCCTGTATCGCTGCACTGCCGCATTTTTACCAATCCATCCCGCCATGCGCTCTACGCATAGCTTGCGCTGCGCCGTTCAGGCGATCGCCCGCGCCGCCATCACGCCGCCCCACGCGGATACTGCCGTGAGTGTCGCCCCCCAGGCCATGTCGACGGCCACCATCGAGGGATGCCAGTCGCGCATCACCGTCCAGCTTGTCAGCTCGTAGGTGCCGTAGGCCACAAACCCCAGGATCGCGCCGTTCACGAGGGCGATTGTCGTGTCGGATCATTGTGAACTAGCCCCATCACCAGAACGAGCAGATGCTCCCGGGCTGGGGGCAGTGAAGCACGCGCAGGTCCTTGCAGCCAATGACGCAGGATCCGGGGAACCGGATCGCCCGGAGGTGGTGGGGACGTAGGATGATGTTGCATCCCATGTTTTGAATCCCTCGCCGCCGACCATGCAAGTCAGCAGCCCGCGGTAAAGGGAATCAAATTTCAGGCCGTTTGGGAGTCCGGAATGTCCACGGGCCCTAGCGGTTGCGTCGTCGTGGCGTGCCGTCGGGAAGGGCGATGTTGGCCACCTGCTCGGATATGGGGTCATTGACCAGCGGGTGCGCCTGCGCGTGGAAATCCTTCGGGTCGCGCATCTTCTGCCATTCGCCGCTGGCATAGACCTCAAGCCCCGCGAACGAAGCCTTGTACCCCATCTTGGGGCTGCCGGGGACCCAATACCCTAGATAGACATAAGGCAGGCTGTTTTCGCGGGCGATCTCGACATGGTCGAGGATGATATGCGTGCCAAGCGATGCCTTGGGCCGGTCCGGCTCGAAGAACGAATAGACCATGCTCACCCCGTCATCGAGGATGTCGGTCAGGCAGACCGCCACCAGATCGCCGGTCTCCTCGTCGTTGTATTCGACCACGCGTGTGCGGATCGGGGTTTCCTCGACCATCGCGGCGAACTCAAACGTGTCCATGTCGGCCATGCCGCCCGCGGCATGACGGCTTTCCAGGTAGCGACGGAAAAGGTTGTACTGATCCTCTGTCGCCCAGGGCGAGGTGGCGCGGCGGCGCAGATGCGCGTTGCGCTTCAACGTGCGCCTCTGGCTTTTCGAGGGGGTGAACTCGGCCACGTTGATGCGCGCCGACAGGCACGCCGCGCAATCCGCGCAGGACGGCCTGTAAAGGACGTTCTGCGATCGGCGAAAGCCCTGTTTCGACAACCCGTCATTGAGGCTTTGCGCATCGCTGCCCTGCAAGGCCGTGAACAGCTTACGCTCCATCCGGCCCGGCAGGTACGGGCAGGGTTGCGGGGCCGTCACGTAGAATTGCGGCGCGATGGGAAGCGTGTGTCGCATGCTTGGATCCGGGACCGTTTTACTGTCTCATACCGTGAACGTAGCAACCGGGGCCGCGGTCGCCAAGAGGGTTGTCATCTACCCGTCACATCGCGGCGCGGCGATTGATCGCCACGCTGCCAAGCACGAGGTCCGACAGGCCCTGCCCCCGGGCGCCGGTCAGCATCAGCACGATCGAGATCACCTGCAGGATCGGTAAGGCGAAGGATACCGTCAGCCCCAGCGTATGCGCAAAGGCCAGCGGAAGATCGAAGCGCTGGCCGTCGGCGGCGCGAAACTCTATCGCCATCAGGGCCATGCCCCATGTGGCCGACCCGCGCGCGATGGTCGCGACCCTGTAGGCAAAGCCCACCACCGCCATCAGCACCGGAAAGAAGAACAGCCCCGTGAAGGCGGTGAAGGGCACGACGAGAAGGCTGATGACGATGATGAGGACCGTGTCCACCAGGAAGGCGACAAGGCGCTTGGCCGCGACATCGGCATAGAATTCCGGCTGCGTGTCCGGGTCGGGCAGGTGCCATGTTATATCGCTCATGCGGGGTGCGTCCGTTGCGTGTTGACCGTCATGACAAGGTCGCAACGGGGCCTGCGAATTGCAAGGGATCAGGCGGTGAACTCTGCCAGTTCCGCGCCGCAGAGCGTCAGCAGCCCCTGCGGTTCCATTCCGAACAGGTGGCGCGGCGTGCCCGCCGCGGCCCAGACCTTTGCGAAACCCAGCAGGTGCGGGTCGAAGAAGGCGCGGGGGCGTGTCAGGTGCCCGAACGGTGCGACGCCGCCGATCGCAAAGCCTGTCTGCGCCCGGATCAGCGCCGCGTCGGCATTGCCAAGCGCCTCGCCGGCTACCCCCGCCGCACGGGCATCGTCCACCCTGCAGGCGCCCGATGTGACAAAAAGGACGGCCTCGCCGCTTGTCAGACCGCGCAGCATCACGGATTTCGCGATCTGGCCCACGTCGCAGCCTAGCAGATCGGCTGCCATCCGCGCGGTCGTGGCCTCGCCGATCTCGACCGGCGCGATATCGAGGCCGGCGTCCTGCAACACGGCTGTCACGCGGCGCACACTCTTGCTCATGATGTCCCTTCCGGTTTTTTCGCAGTATTTCAACCCGGCGGGGCATTGACCAGCCCGGCCCTGCGCGTATCACTCATCCCATGAGTTTTGCTGATCGTATCACCCGCCTGCCGCGCGTCCATGACACTGACGATGGGGACGAGGCGCGCGCCGCGCTGCCGGACCTACCGGGACAGCTTCCGGACCTTCTTGCCGGCGCTGGTGGCTGCAGCCCCTTCCTGAGGTCGTTGATCCTGCAGGAGGCCGCGTGGCTGCGTGGCGCGCTTGACGCGCCAGAACCCGCGTTCGACAGGCTTCTCCGCGACCTCGAAGACGTGCCGCCTGACCGTCTGGCGACGGAGTTGCGGACGGCCAAGCGCCGTGTCGCCTTGCTTATCGGGCTGGCGGATCTTGCCGGGGTCTGGGTTCTGGAAGAGGTCACGAGCCGCCTGACGGCATTTGCCGATCTGGCCTGTGACCTGGCGCTCAAGGCCGCGCTCGGCGCGGAGATCCGGCGCGGCAAGCTGCCGGGCATGACCGAGGCCGATCTGGAAACCGGCGCCGGCATGGTTGTCTTCGCCATGGGCAAGATGGGGGCAAAAGAGCTCAATTACAGTTCCGACATCGACCTCATCTGCCTGTTTGACGAGACCCGCTACACCCGCGACGACTTCCACGAGGCGCGCGCCAGCCTCGTGCGTGCCACCCGCAAGATGGCCGCGATGCTCAATGATCGCACCGCAGACGGATATGTCTTTCGCACCGACCTGCGTCTGCGCCCCGATTCGGGCGTCACGCCAGTCTGCATGGCTATGGCCGCAGCGGAAACCTACTACGAAAGCCTTGGACGCACCTGGGAGCGCGCGGCGTGGATCAAGGCGCGGCCCTGTGCCGGTGATCTCGATGCGGGCGCGCGGTTTCTGGCCACGCTCAAGCCCTTCGTCTGGCGCAAGCATCTCGATTTCGCGGCCATCGACGACGCGCATAACATGCGGCTGGCGATCCGCGCGCATAAGGGGCTCGGGGGCGTGCTTTGCCTCGAAGGCCATGACATGAAGCTCGGTCGTGGCGGCATCCGCGAGATCGAGTTCTTCACCCAGACCCGGCAATTGATCGCGGGTGGGCGGGATGCCGATCTGCGGGTGCGCGGCACGGTGGACGGGCTGGCACGGCTGGCGCGCAAGGGCTGGGTGCCCGAGGACGCCGCCGAGACGCTGACGCGGGCCTACCGCTTTCACCGCGAGGTCGAGCACCGTGTGCAGATGCTGCGCGACGCGCAGACCCATGACCTGCCCGACACGCCGGCGGGGTTCGACCGCCTCGCGGCTTTCATGGGGCGCGACACAGGAGACCTGCGCGCCGATCTGACCGCGCAGCTGACCGAGGTGCACGAGTTGATCGAGGGGTTCTTTGCGCAGGACGGCCCGGAGGAACCTGGCCCGGAGGCGGTGCCGGATACGCTGGATGCGGAAGTGATCGCTCGCTGGCCCGGCTACCCGGCGCTGCGCTCCAGCCGCGCGGTCGAGATTTTCAACCGTCTGAAGCCCGACATCCTGAACCGCCTCGCCCGCACCGCGGAGCCGAACGAGGCGCTGCTGGCCTTTGACGGTTTTCTCGCCGGACTGCCCGCCGGGGTGCAGGTCTTCTCGCTGTTCGAGGCCAATCCGCAACTAATCGACCTGCTCGTGGATATCGTCGGCACCGCGCCGGTCCTGGCGCAATACCTGGCCCGAAACGCGGACGTGTTCGATGCCGTGATCGCCGGTGATTTCTTTGCCGACTGGCCGGGCCGTGCGGCGCTGCAAGTGGATCTCTCCGACCGGCTTTCGGCCGAGGGCGACTATGAGCGCGCGCTCGATGCGGCGCGCCGCTGGCACAAGGAATGGCACTTCCGCATCGGTGTGCATCATCTGCGCGGGCTGATCGACGCGGACCGGGCCGGTGCGCAATATGCCGATCTGGCGTATGTGGCTATCACCACGATCTGGCCGCGGGTCGTCGCGCAATTTGCCGACAAGCACGGCGAGCCGCCGGGACGTGGCGCGGTGGTGCTGGGCATGGGATCGCTCGGGGCCGGGCGGCTGAACGCGCGGTCCGATCTCGACCTGATCGTGATCTACGACGCGGGCGATGCAGAAGGCTCGGAGGGGCGCCGGCCGCTCGGGTCGCGCCCCTATTACGCCCGGCTGACGCAGGCGATGATCACCGCGCTGTCGGCGCCGATGGCCGAGGGGCGGCTTTACGAGGTTGACATGCGCCTGCGCCCGTCGGGCAACCAGGGCCCTGTCGCGACAAGCTGGCCGTCGTTCCAGAACTACCAGCGCAACGAGGCCTGGACATGGGAGCATCTGTCCCTGACCCGTGCCCGGGCGATTGCCGGTGACGCGGGGCTAGCCGAGAATATCGAGACGTTCCGCGCCGCACTGATCGACGACAAGGCCGATCCGGCCACGGTCGTCACGGCGGTGTCGGACATGCGCGCCCGCCTGGCCGAGGCCAAGCCGCCGGATGGGCCGTGGGACGCCAAGCTTGGTCCCGGCCGGATGCTCGAGATCGAGCTGATCGCGCAGGCGGGGGCACTGATGGCCGGCAGTGCGGCGCGCGATGTGGCCGCCGGTCTGGACGGCTGTGTCGCAATCGGCTGGTTGGATGACGCCGACAGCGCAGCCCTGATGCGCGCATATGTGCTTTGCTGGAAAATGCAGATGGTGGCGCGCCTGATCAGCGAAAAGCCGTTCGAGCCGGACCGGATCGGCGAAGGCGGTGCGGCCTTTCTGCTGCGTGAAACGAAGGAAGAGAGCCTCGACATGCTGGAAACCCGGCTACGTGACACCTGCGCGGACGCGGCCAAGGTGATCGATGCGGGCCTTGCACGCACCCCGAAAGGGCGGTGACGGCGTGGAACGCGACCCTCTGGACCCCAAGGGCCTGATCCGCGAGGCCTACCGCATCGAGGGGATAGGGCCAGGCGAATGCCGCTCGATCTTTCTCGACTGGGCGCTGTCGCACTCGGACGACACCCCGACCGGGGACAGCATAGCCCACCTGCTGGAGCGGCACGCCAGTCTGCATCCCGATCACCCGATGACGGAGGTGCTGCGCGAGGGGCTGGCGGAGGTCGCCCTTCCGCGCCGTCGCGGCGGCTGGCGATCACGCACGCGCGACAGCTGACGGGAGCGCAACTTCGCGCTTTCCCGAGCTCTACAATGGGCGTAATGGGCCAGCATGACACAGCCCCCTTACCCCGTGATCCGCCTGCGCCCCAAGGTGCAGGACCGTGCCATTCGCCATGGCGCGCAGTGGGTCTTTGACAACGAGATCGTTACCGACCGCCGGACCAAGGCGCTTGCCCCCGGCACCATCGCTGTGCTGGAGGACGCCGAGCGCGCGCCGCTTGGCCTCGTCGCCGTCAATCCGGCCTCAAGGATCATGGCCCGGATGCTCGACCGCGATGCAGGCGCCACGATAGACGCGGCCTGGATTGCGGCGCGCATCACCCGGGCGCTGGAGCTGCGCGCGCGACTTTACGATGCGCCGTACTATCGCCTTGTCCATGCAGAGGCGGATGGCTTGCCCGGCGTGGTGATCGACCGCTTCGACGATATCGCGGTGATCCAGCCGAATGCCGCCTGGGCCGAGGCGCTGCTGCCCGACCTGACCGATGCCGTTAAACAGGTCACGGGCGTGGGCATCGTGCTTAAGAACGCCGGTGGACGCGCGCGCGGCCTCGAAGGACTGGATGCCGAGAACGCGGTGCTGGCCGGTGCCGCGCCCGAGGCGCCCGTGCCCGTGCCGATGAATGGCGCCACGTATCTTGCCGATCTGACTGGCGGGCAGAAGACCGGACTCTATTACGATCAACGCCCCAATCATGCCTTCGCCGCGACGCTGGCCCGCGAGGCGCGGGTGCTCGATGTCTTCGCCCATGTCGGGGGATTCTCGCTGGCCGCGCTCGCGGCGGGCGCGGAGCATGCGACTGCGGTCGACGGCTCTGCGCCTGCGCTCGATCTGGCCCGTGACGGGGCTGCGCGGATTGGGGTGGGCGACCGGTTCGAGACGCGCCGCGGCGATGCGTTCGAGGTGATGGAGTCATTGTCGGCAGAGGGCGCGCAATTCGACTTCGTGGTCTGCGATCCGCCCGCCTTCGCCCCGTCTAAACAGGCGCTGGAGAAGGGCCTGCGCGCTTATGAGCGCGTCGCAAAGCTCGCAGCGGGGCTGGTCGCGCCGGACGGGTATCTGGGGCTTTGCTCATGCTCTCATGCCGTCGACCTGGCCCGGTTCCGCACCGCCTGCACGCGCGGCGTCGGGCGGGCGGGTCGAGAGGCTCAACTGATCCATACCGGCTTTGCTGGCCCGGATCATCCGCTGCATCCCAGCCTGGCCGAGTCGGGGTATCTCAAGGCGCTGTTCTACCGGTTATGAAGGTGTTGCTGGATACCTGCGTGATCTATCCCACGGTCATGCGCGAGATGATCCTTGGCGTCGCCGGGGCCGGGGCCTTTACCCCGCTCTGGTCGGAGCGGATCATCGCCGAATGGCTGCACGTGGTGGTCAAGCTCGGGCCCGACGCGCAGGCGCAGGCGACGGGAGAGGCGGCGCTGATGGCCGCGCGCTGGCCGGGGGGCTCCGTCGTCTACCCACCGTCGCTGGAGGACCGGCTGTGGCTGCCCGACCCCGCGGACCGGCACGTGCTTGCCGCCGCGATCGCGGGCTCGGCCGATGGCATCCTGACCCTCAACGCGCGCGATTTTCCGCGCGGCGTGCTGGCCGAGGAGGGGCTGTGGCGCGCGGATCCGGATGCGTTCCTGCACGGCATCTGGCAGGCGCAGCCGGAGCTGGTAGCGCAGGTTGCCGTTGACGTCTTTCTCAAGGCGCGCGAGCTATCGGAAGGAGACTGGCAGATGCGGCCGCTCCTGAAGAAGGCGCGGTTGCCGCGTCTGGCCAAGGCATTGACGCACGGATCGGCGGGCGGCGTCTGAAGTCGGGTATTTTTGCCGAAAAGAAGCCTGTCAGCGCACCAGTTGCCGCATGCCCTGATCGAGCCCTTCCAGCGTCATCGGGACCATGCGGTCGTCGAAGATCTCGCGGATCATGCTTATCGAATGGGTATAGTCCCACAGGTGGCGCGGCACCGGGTTGATCCACAAATGGTCGGGCCATTGCGCGCGGGCGCGCTCCAGCCAGACATGACCCGCTTCGGCGTTCCAGTGCTCATTGGCGCCGCCGGGATAGGCGATCTCGTAGGGCGACATGCTGGCATCGCCGACGAAGATGCATTTGTAGTCCGACCCGTAGGTTTTGAGCACCCCGGATGTTTGGGTCTGCGCGTTCCAGCGCCGTGTATTGTCGCGCCACACGCCTTCGTAAAGGCAGTTGTGGAAATAGTAATGCTCCAGGTGCTTGAACTCGGCGCGCGCGGCCGAGAACAGCTCTTCGGCCACCTTGATATGCGGGTCCATCGAGCCGCCCACATCCAGAAACAGCAGCACCTTCACGGCATTGCGCCGCTCGGGTCGGGTCTGCACGTCGAGATACCCGTGTTCGGCGGTGGCGCGGATCGTGCCGTCGAGATCCAGTTCCTCGTGCGCGCCGTCGCGGGCCCATTGGCGAAGGCGTTTCAGCGCGACCTTGATGTTGCGCGTGCCCAACTCGACGCTGTCATCGAGATTGCGGAACTCGCGCTTGTCCCAGACCTTGACTGCGCGCTGGTGACGCGACTCATTCTGGCCGATGCGCACGCCCTCGGGGTTGTATCCATAGGCGCCGAAGGGCGATGTGCCGGCGGTGCCGATCCATTTCGAACCGCCCTGATGGCGGCTGTCCTGTTCCTTGAGCCGCTCTTTCAACGTTTCCATCAGCGCCTCAAAACCGCCGAGCGACTCTATCTCTGCCTTTTCTTCGGCGCTGAGATGCGCCTCTGACATCTTCTCCAGCCAGTCGGCGGGCAGGTCCACGGCTTCCAGCACCTCCTGCGGATCGATCGCCTCGAGCCCCGAGAATGTGGTGGCGAAGGCGCGGTCGAAGCGGTCGATCAGGCGCTCGTCCTTCACCATCGCACTGCGGGCGAGGTAGTAGAACCCGTCGATGTCGTAGATCACCAGGTTGGCGCGCATCGCCTCGAGAAAGGTGAGGTATTCACGCAAAGAGACCGGCAGGCCGGCCTTGCGAAGGTTTTCGAAGAACGGCAGGAACATCGCGGCCCTACATCGTGATGCGGTGGAGGATCAGCGTGGCAAACAGCGTGGCGATCGCGAAAAGCAGACCGTAGACGAAGGCGTAAAGCAGGATATCGGGCAGCTTGCCCTTGCGCCGCCATGCGACCGACGCACCGGTGATGGCGCCCAGGATCGCCCCGATTAGAATGATCATCGACTGCCCTTTCGGTTGGCTTCCCGGTGCCCCGCGCGTATCTTCGCCACGGGGACCGCCACGCTCAGCCCGAAGCCGTATCGCGCCCATCCCAGACTGTCCAGCCTGACACGGTGGGCAGCCTCCTCCTGCCCGGTCATATCGAGTGCATCGGCGCGCAGCATGAACAGCGTGGCGAGAAGGCCCGCGTTTTCATGGCGATACGCAACGTCGAGATGCCCGTCGAGGCGCATCAGCGCGTCGTCGGCGCGTCCTTCGCCCAAGGCAGTGCTCGCGAGCGGCACGGCAACATGGGCGCGCTGCACGTCGGCGCCGGGAGTTCGCCGGTAAAACGCGTCGGCGGCGACGAACTGTTGCTGCGCGAACTCGGGAGCATCGGCCGGCGCCAGTTTACCGAGCGCGAAATGGCTGAACGCCCTGCGATGATCGGCGATGTCCGCCGCTTCGGCGATGCGCAGGGCGCGTTCGGCTGCGGCGCGTCGGGCCGCCGCGTCCGTGCCCCGGTCGAGCGCGGTCTGAATGGCGCGGGTCCAGGCGCGCGGGGTCGGGGGCAGGTCGCGGGTCGCGATGCGGTCGCCCTGCGGGTTCAGACGGCCGAGGATCGCCGGTAGGCGCGTTGCGACCTGCGACCGGGTCATGCCCGTGGACAGCTCCGGCGCGTAATAGGCGCGCATGATCAGCATGTCGAACCCGGTCAGCACACCGTGCATGTTGTCGTCGTTGAACACAGAATCGGCCAGCCTGTAGAGATCGTTGAGCGGTCCGAGCGCCTGCGCCAGCTCCTCGTGCAGGCAGTCGCGCGATTCCTGCGGGCTGGAATCCCGCGGCACGAAGATAGCGGCCCGCTCGCGCGTGACGATCCGCGTCCAGTCGGTGCGGCCCTGCCTGCGGGCCGCGCGGTAGTCGGAAAGCCGCGAGATGTTGGGCACCACGAAACAGGCCGCCGTCGGGACGTGCCGGCGAATGCGCGCGCCGCTCACGACCTCGATAGTGATGTGCGCGTCGCCGTCCGACACCCGCCGGATATCGAGCCCGGCCTCGGTCTGCAGACGCTCGATCAGACGATCGAGGTCTTTGGCCAGAAGAGCGGATGGCGCGCCCACCAGGCGCACGGTGACCGGTTCTTCGAAGCGCGAGAAATACGGCAGCGTCCGACCCGATTCCATCGCGAAGCTCAAATCGAGGAAATCGCGCATGATATCGCGGTTGGCACGCCGTGGCGGCACCAGGTGCCGGGTCTTGAAGGTCTTCATCGCCGGCAGCAGGACGGAACGGGGAAGCGCATCGCGCGAGGCGGGATCGCGACCGTTCCCCGGTGTGGGGGCGCAGGCCACGAGCGCAAGGCATAGAAGGGCCACGCCAAGCCATGCGCCGGCTTGCATCCGTGCCGTGCCCTTGTCGCGCGCGCACACGCCCCTAACGCTGACGGCGCGCCATGAAGGCGAGGCGCTCGAAGAGGTGCACGTCCTGTTCGTTCTTCAGCAGCGCGCCATGCAGTTTCGGCAGCGCGTCGGCCCCGTCGCGGCGCAGATCCTCAGGGTCCAGATCCTCGGCGAGGATCAGCTTCAACCAGTCGAGCACCTCGGATGTGGAGGGTTTCTTCTTCAGCCCCGGCTGGTCGCGGATCTCGTAGAACTGCGTCAGCGCGGTGGTCAGCAGCGCCTCCTTGATGCCGGGATGATGCACCTCAACGATGCGTTTCAGCGTCTCGGCCTCGGGAAAGCGGATGTAGTGGAAGAAACAGCGCCGCAGGAAGGCGTCGGGCAGTTCCTTCTCGTTGTTCGACGTGATGATGATCACCGGGCGGTGTGCGGCGCGGACCGTTTCGCCGGTCTCGTAGACGTGAAACTCCATCCGGTCGAGTTCTTGCAGCAGGTCGTTGGGAAACTCGATATCGGCTTTGTCGATCTCGTCGATCAGCAGCACCACCTTGCGATCGGCCTCGAACGCCTCCCACAGCTTGCCGCGGCGGATGTAGTTGCGCACGTCATGCACGCGCTCGTCGCCGAGCTGGCTGTCGCGAAGGCGGCTGACGGCATCGTATTCGTAAAGCCCCTGCTGCGCGCGGGTGGTCGACTTGATGCTCCACTCGATGAGCTCAAGCCCGAGCGCCTGCGCCACCTGCCGGGCCAGCTCTGTCTTGCCCGTGCCCGGCTCGCCCTTGACCAGCAAGGGACGCTCCAGCGTGACCGAGGCATTGACCGCGACGGTCAGGTCGTCGGTCGTGACGTACGTGTCGGTTCCCTGGAAATTCATGGGTGTCTCGATCCTTTCGGGGCGCAATCCTATATTTGTTTCCGTATCTTATGGCGTTCGACAATTCACATCAATGGCAGGTCTTTGACTAGTGACAATCCACCCCGACAGGTATAGATGACCTCCAAGGTAGCCTGACCGTTGCAGGAGGTAATGATGCCGGACACTTGGCGTGATGAGGGGACAGAAATGAAATCCGAGGTTTTTCTGCCCGAAGATTATAAACCAGCCGAGCATGAACCATTCATGAATGCACAGCAACTCGAATACTTCCGCCGCAAGCTGGTCGCGTGGCGCCAGGATCTGCTGGATGGAAGCCGGGAAACCATCGAAGGGTTGCAGGACGGCACGCGGGCCATTCCCGACGTCGCCGACCGTGCCAGCGAGGAAACCGACCGCGCGCTGGAACTGCGCACCCGTGATCGTCAACGCAAACTGGTCTCGAAGATCGACGCGGCGCTACGCCGCATCGAGGACGGCGAATTCGGCTATTGCGAGATGACCGGAGAGCCCATCAGCCTCAGGCGATTGGATGCGCGCCCCATAGCCACGATGACGCTCGAAGCGCAGGAACGTCACGAGCGGCGCGAAAAGGTGCACCGGGACGACTAGGGTCTTGGCGCGGATGCGCCGGGTTCGCGACGCGGGATACGCCGGGGTCATGCTCCCGGTGTTGTTGTTTCCGGAAGGTGGCCATGAAACTGGACGGGCTCAGGGTCTGCGTGATCGGCGCCGGGATCGGCGGGCTGGCGGCGGCACGAGCGCTGGCGCGGCGCGGCGCGCTCGTCAGCGTGCTGGAGCAGGCCCCCGAGATCGCCGAGGTGGGCGCCGGGCTGCAGATCAGCCCCAACGGGTTTGCCGTGTTGCGCGCGCTCGGGCTGGGTGATGCGCTGCGCGCCGCGGCGGTGCAGGCCGAGGCTGTCAGCCTCCGCGACTACAAGGGCGGCGAGGTGCTGCGCCTCGACCTCCGCATGCTTGACGACAGCGACTATCACTTCATCCATCGCGCCGATATGATCGACATTCTTGCCAAGGCTACGCGGATGGCTGGGGTACGTATCCGCCTGCTGCAGAAAGTCGTCTCGGTCGAGGGAGGTGCGCAGCCTCGCGTTCACCTGGCCAATGGCGCCGCGGTCGAGGCCGATCTGGTGATCGGGGCGGACGGTCTGCATTCGGTCGTGCGGCACGCGCTCAACGGTGCCGTGTCGCCGTTCTTCACCGGGCAGGTGGCGTGGCGCGCAATCGTGCCGAACCTCTGGGATCGCGGGCCCGAGGTGCAAGTGCACATGGCCCCGATGCGCCATCTGGTCAGCTACCCGCTGCGCGGCGGCACGTTGCTGAACCTCGTCGCGGTGCAGGAACGCGCCGCCTGGACCGCTGAAAGCTGGAGCCAGCGTGACGATCCCATGGCCCTGCGCGCCGCCTTCGGCGATTTCGGACATGACGAGCGTGCCATGCTTGACGCGGTGGAGACGGTGAACCTCTGGGGTCTGTTTCACCATCCGGTGGCGCGGGTCTGGCATGCGGACGGGCTGACGATCCTCGGGGACGCGGCGCATCCGACGCTGCCCTTTCTCGCGCAAGGGGCGTCCATGGCGCTCGAGGATGCGTGGGTGCTGGCCGATACGCTGTCGTCAGAGGCTACGGTTGACAAGGCCCTCGCCCGTTACCAAGCGCGCCGCGAAGGGCGGACAGCGCGGGTTGTCACGGCGGCCAGCCGCAACGCGTGGAAATACCACCTGTCCTTCCCGCCACTCCGATGGGCCGCGCATACCGCGCTGCGTGTGGGCGGGCGGATTGCCCCGGTGCGGATGATGCGGCAGTTTGACTGGCTCTACGGCCATGACGCGACGCGGGTGGCCTGAGGCCGGGTCAAGGCAAGAGGGCGGTAGCGGGTTGTTGGAATTGAGCGGTCGTTGGAGGCTATAGTCCTGCGCGGAATCAAGCCCGAAGGGCGCCGCGCATCGCCCGATACGGCGATGTGGCTGCAACTTGCGCAAGGTTCTGATCTTTTCCTGATTTGCGGCTTTATGTATCAAACGCACCAACAATATAGCTGCATCGCGGCCCGATGTGAATCATTATGTGGGTCATGCAAGACGCAACCATAGACAATGCGCTACTGGCGCTGCGAAAGCAGATGATCCTCGAAAACGGCGAAGGCCGCGATCATGTTGAGGCGCTGCTACAGATGCGTGGCGTCAGACTGCCAAGGGTGCTGGGACCAAAAGCCGCTAACACGGTGCGCAAGTGGCACATGGCATATATGATCTTGGAAGCGATCAGGGCGCGCCCCATGACGCTCAAAGAACTGGTGGCGCACCTTGCCCACAAGCGGCCTGACGTGCCGCAGGAAATGCTTTACTGGCGCACCGCCTCTGCGTTGAACAAGTTGCGCGTGAAGGGGCTGGTACTGCGTGAGGGGCAGTTGTGGCACGCCTTCCAATAAAGGCTGGACACTGAGTCTAGGATGATTCACAAAAGAATGACGGCCCCTCGTCGCGGAGGGACCGCCGCTAGCTAGGCTAGCACTTTCGGGGTTTTCGACGGCTGTGTGATGTAACTTTCACCGTCTTAGACCCGCCTTTGGGTTTGGTTTTACAACCGCACCCTGCTTTACGAGCTGCCATTGGGAGTACTCCTGTTGGCATGACAGGTCAGGCCTGCCCCCTTCGATGCCGGATTGCACCGCGCCGTATCAGCGCTTTCCGAATCGGAGGGCTCGTATTCTAAGTTTACGGTTGCGAAAGTTTCTGAGTCCATAGTTGCCGATGTTCTTTTAACGTTCTTTCAGGCCACCCGCTGCCAATACCCTTTCCAGTTACGGCTGACCGGGGCTTCCATCGAGTTCGCCACCAGGCGGTGCGCCAGTTCGCCGTTGTCAAAGCGGCGGTTATCTTCCAGCCATGCGGCGTGGTTCGCATACTGGTGCAGGTACTGCGGGCTGACGTGATGATGCTGACCCGAAACCATGCGGCGCAGGCGCGAGAAGAACGACTCTGCCATGTTGGTGTGCTTTCCGTGATCGCTGTAGCACTCGCTGTGGTTCACGCGGTCAACGGCCCAGCCCATGTGAAGCATATCCAAATGGCTAGCCTCGTCGGCTGACATGGTGGCCATGCGACACACGTTCTCGTTTGCCAGTGCGACGCCTTCACCCTCATCTTTTCCCACGAAAGGCAGGGTGCGGCCTACGCGCTCGCGCATGGCGATCACAACGCGGCGCTTGCCCGTCTGGTTTTCCTTGCGGCGGCGGTCTTTCTGGTTCTCAGGGCAAATGTGCCCGCCGAAGTATGCGCCATCAATCTCAACGTGACCTTCCAGCACTTCGCCGGTTTGGACTTCTGACGCCATCGCTTCGCGCAGCTTGTGGGCCAGCACGAACGCGGTTTTGTACTGGCAGTCCAGATCGCGGGAAAGCTGGATCATGGGAACGCCCTTGGCACCGTTCACGAGGATGCAGATAGCTGCCAACAGGTCTACGAAGTCCATTTTGCGGCTGGCAAAGATCGTGCCGCTGGTCACGCTGAACTGGTGGGCGCACGCTTTGCACTTGAACTTGCGGCGGGTGGTGATGCTGTAGGTTTCGTCATGGCCGCAGCGCGGGCAAACAGCGTCGCCATTCGTCTCGGGCCAACGCATTTCGCAAAACGTCTGGTATGCCGCGTTTTCGCCTGCTTTGTAGATCGACCGCAGGCTGAGGGTGCGGGATGCCGCTGAAAGAAGGAAGTGCTGTGCCATTGTACTATCTCCGATGCGTATGCATCATTTATAGTACGTTGACGTATCGGACGCAAGGGCATATGTGTCGTTTACCGTACTTTTAACCTACAGGTGATACATGCCCACGCAAAATGAATGGGAGACGAGGGCAGCGAACCTTCTTAAAGCTGAATTGAAGCGCCAAGGGGTGACGTATGCGCAACTGGCAGAGTTGATTGGGGATAAAGAGGTGAACGTGCGCAACAAGCTGTCACGGGGAAAATTTAGCGCGGCATTTCTTATTCACGCTCTTGACGCGATTGGCCAGACTCATCTTTATTTAGACTAACAATGCGCATTCAATCCACTTTCAATTTCCCTGCATTGTATTGCGCCTCTAACACTTGTTTATCACGTTGCGCTTCTGACTTCTTTAGCCGTTTCTCCAAAGCTTCCTTTGCCTTTGTGTGTTTAGCCAAGGCGCGCCTATACTCGTCAATATCTCCACCTTCGGTTAACGAATCCGGCACCTGCACCGCTTTAAGGTCGTCAACATCAACTATTAGTGATGTATCGTCATGGCCCGGGCCAAGAAGTCTCCGCAAGCTCTGTTGTAGCAATTTTGATGCGTCATGCAACGCTTTACCAGTTTTGCCTTCGAGAGCATCAAGGAGTTCTTCTGACATCTCATTAAACATTGCCATCTGGTGTTTGGCTTTGCACACATGCGTCTTCGCATACATAAAGCATTACTAAGTTTTCAATAAACAAATTATGTTTCCCAACTTCTTTCTGCATTAGCTCCTTGAAGACGTTTCGTTCATCTGTCCTTTGCAATTCGATATTTTTCTCGTGCGAGATCTTTTTTTTCGTCCCTCTTTTCATCACGTTTTGCCGCCCAATAAATTAGGCTAGAAGCGGAAAGAATAGTTAACAACCCAATAAATCAAGCAAAATAAGGTGAAAAGCTAAACTCTACAATCTGCTCAAAGTTTTCCAATATAAGATCAATCATGGCCTTTGCGTCCTTTGCGTCGTTATAGATACGCAAGAACTGCAAAAAAGATGTAACAACCGAAACGATGACGATTGAAAGGATTGATACGAGTTTGTGGCTCTTAATCCACGCAAATATACCCATTGAGAATTCATCTCATGAATTCTCAGCGGAGTCGATACGGATGGACGTGGTGCGTTTGCTACATAAGGCCGCTGATTTGGCAGGGATAAAGCGCTGCCAAAGTCACGTTGGATCGCCGCACCGCGGCCCGTCGATGCACGGCTCTTCACAACATTTCGACTGTCCCCTTCAGGCCAAGACGCACCGCTCAGGCGTCGATCTCGATCCAGACGGGCACATGATCGGACGGCTTTTCATACCCCCGGACCTCTTTCTCGATGCGGCAGTCGGTCATCAGATCCGCCGCCTGCGGGCTGAGCAGGAAATGATCGATACGGATGCCGTCATTGCGGTTCCACGCGCCGGCCTGGTAATCCCAGAACGTGTAATGCCCCGGCCCCTGCACCTGTGCGCGGTATGCTTCGGTGAAGCCGAGGTTGACGATCCGCCGGAACGCCGCGCGGCTGTCGGGCAGGGCGAGCGCATCGCGGCGCCACGCGTCCGGCTTTGCGGCATCCTCGTCCTGCGGGATGACGTTGTAATCGCCGCCCATCAGCACCGGCTCTTCGCTGGCCAGCAGATCGGCGGCGCGGGCGCGCAACCGATCCATCCAGCCCAGCTTGTAGTCGTATTTCGGCCCCGGTGCGGGGTTGCCGTTGGGCAGGTAAAGCCCGCAAAGCTGCACCGCGCGATGCTCGCCCATCACCGTGGCCTCGATCCAGCGGGCTTGTTCGTCCTCGCCATCGCCGGGCAGGCCGCGGTTGACATCCTCGAGCGGGAATTTCGAGAGGATCGCCACGCCGTTGAAGCCCTTTTGCCCGTGCGTCTCGACGTTATACCCGCGATCCTCGAACGCCTCCCGCGGCACATTCTCATCGACGGATTTCAGCTCTTGCAACAAAACGACATCCGGCTCTGCCGCATCCAGCCAATCGGTCAGCGCGCCCAGCCGCGCCTTGATCCCGTTGATGTTGAAGCTCGCGATCCTCATGCCAGCATCACCATCGGGTTTTCGAGGTTCTCGACAATCCGGGCCAAAAGCTGCGCGCCGAGCGCCCCGTCGATCACGCGGTGATCGACCGACAGCGTCACCGACATCACGGTGGCAACGGTCAGCGCGCCATCTTCGCCCGCGATCGGTTTCCGCACGCCCGCACCCACGGCGAGAATACCGCCATGCGGCGGGTTGATGACCGCGTCGAAATTCTCGATCCCGAACATGCCCAGATTGGAGATGGCGAAGGTTCCGCCCTGGTACTCTTGCGGGGCAAGCTTGCGGTCGCGGGCGCGGCTGGCCAGATCCTTCATCTCGGCCGAGAGTGCAGTCAGCGATTTCATCTCGGCGTCCCGCAGCACGGGGGTGAAGAGCCCGCCCTCGATGGCCACGGCCACCGCCACGTCGGAGGGCTTTAGTTTCAGGATCCGGTCACCGGCCCAGACGGCATTGGCATCGGGGACGTCCTGAAGCGCGAGGGCACAGGCCTTGATGATGAAATCGTTGACCGACAACTTCACGCCGCGCGACTGAAGCTTTGCGTTCAGCTCGGCGCGGAATGTCAGCAGCGCGTCGAGGCGGATCTCGCGGCGCAGGTAGAAATGCGGCACGGTCTGCTTGGCCTCGGTAAGGCGCGCGGCGATGGTCCGGCGCATCCCGTCGAGCGTGACCACCTCGTACTCGCGCCCCTCGTATAGGGCCGCGACTGCGTCGGCAGAGCGGTCGGTATGGGCCGCAGCCATGACGGGTTCGGCGGGTGGTTCAGTCGCCTCTGAGGGCGCGGCGGACGGCTGTGCCGTCCCCACATCGGCCTTGACGATCCGGCCATGCGGGCCGGAGCCGGTGATCCGCGTCAGATCGAGGCCTTTCCGGGCCGCGATACGGCGGGCCAGCGGCGAGGCGAAGATGCGGGTGCCGTCGGCTGTCCGCGGCGCGGCAGGCGCGGGCGTATCCGGGCCGGGAGCCGGAGACGCGGGCGCGGCCTTCTCGGAGCTCCCTTCGGGAGCCGCCTCGTCGGCCGCCTCGGCCGGCTTCGCGGCCTCCGGCGCGGGTGTTGAGGGTGTGTCCATGTCGGACGCGTCCTCGCCTTCTTCGAGCAGAACGGCAATCGGCGTGTTGACCCTCACATTCTCGGTGCCCCCGGCGATCAGGATCCTGCCGAGAGTGCCCTCGTCCACAGCTTCGAATTCCATCGTGGCCTTGTCGGTCTCGATCTCGGCCAGAAGGTCGCCCGCGTTGACGGTATCGCCTTCCTTGACCAGCCATTTCGCCAGCGTGCCTTCCTCCATGGTGGGCGAGAGCGCGGGCATCAGGATCTCTGTGGGCATCGCGTCTCTCCCTTACCGATAGGTCACTTGGTGCACGGCGTCGATCACCTCGTCCACCGAGGTCAGCGCCAGCTTTTCGAGGTTGGCGGCATAGGGCATGGGTACGTCCTTGCCGGTGCAGGTGATCACCGGCGCGTCGAGATAATCGAAGGCCTGCTGCATCAGCATCGACGAGATGTGATTGCCGATCGCCCCCACCGGCCAGCCTTCCTCGACCGTAACGCAGCGGTTGGTCTTCTTGACGCTTTCGATCACCGTCGTCGTGTCCATCGGTCGCAGCGTGCGCAGGTCCACCACTTCGGCCTCTATCCCGTCTTCGGCCAGCTTTTCGGCGGCGTCCATAGCGTAGGTCATGCCGATGCCGAAGCTGACGATGGTCACGTCGGTGCCTGCGCGCCAGATCTTGGCCTTGCCGAAGGGGATGGTGAAATCTTCGAGCTTCGGCACCTCGAAGCTCTTGCCGTAAAGGATCTCGTTTTCGAGGAAGATCACCGGGTTGGGATCGCGGATGGCGCTTTTGAGCAGGCCCTTGGCGCAGGCCGCCGAATAGGGCTGCACCACGCGTAGACCGGGCACATGCGCGTACCAGGCCGCGAAATCCTGACTGTGCTGGGCGGCGACGCGCGCCGCAGCGCCATTGGGGCCGCGAAAGACGATCGGGCTGCCCATCTGCCCGCCTGACATGTAAAGCGTCTTGGCCGCCGAGTTGATGATCTGGTCCATCGCCTGCATCGCGAAGTTCCAGGTCATGAACTCCACCACAGGACGCAGCCCGCCCCAGGACGCACCCAGCCCGATGCCGGCAAAGCCATGCTCGGTGATCGGCGTGTCGATCACACGTTTCGTGCCGAACTCGTCCAGTAGGTTCTGGGTGATCTTGTAGGCACCCTCGTATTCCGCGACCTCCTCGCCCATGATGAACACGGTGTCGTCGCGGCGCATCTCCTCGGCCATGGCGCTGTTGAGCGCCTCGCGAACGGTCTTCGGTTCGGTTTCCGTGCCCTCGGGCCAGTCGGGGCTCTGGTCTGTGCCTTGCGCAGCGGGGGTAGAGGGCGCCTTGGCCTCGGCGGGAGTTGATTTCGCCTCGGGCTTCGGTTGATCTCTTGGGGGCTCCGCCGCGGCCGAGGTGTCGATGTCGGACGCATCCTCGCCCTCGTCGAGCAGCATGGCGATCGGGGTGTTGACCTTCACCCCCGACGTGCCGTCGCCGACGAGGATGCGTCCGATGGTGCCCTCGTCCACGGCCTCGAATTCCATCGTCGCCTTGTCGGTCTCGATCTCGGCCATGATGTCGCCGGCCTTGACGGTATCGCCCTCGTTCACCAGCCACTTGGCGAGCGTGCCTTCCTCCATGGTGGGCGACAGCGCGGGCATCAGGATCTCGGTGGCCATTCTCGTCTCTCCTCCTCAGGCGTTCTGGGGTGCCGCGTCGGTGATGATGTCGGTCCAGAGCTCCTCGACCGCCGGTTCCGGGCTTTCCTTGGCGAACTCGGCCGCGCCGTTGACGGTGTCCTTGATCTCCTTGTCGATCGCCTTGAGATCCTCCTCCGAGGCGTGCTCGCCGGACAGCAGCAATTCGCGGACATGCTCGATCGCGTCCTTTTCCTCGCGCATTTTCTGGACCTCTTCGCGGGTGCGGTATTTCGCCGGATCGCTCATCGAATGGCCGCGATAGCGGTAGGTCTTGATTTCCAGGATATAAGGCCCGTTGCCGGCGCGGCAGTGTTTCATGGCCTTGTCCCCAGCGGCCTTGACGGCGAGCACGTCCATCCCGTCCACGGCCTCGCCGGGGATGCCGAACGCCCCGCCACGGGCGTAGATGTCGAGACTGGACGTCGAGCGTTGCTGCGAGGTGCCCATGGCATACTGGTTGTTCTCGATCACGAAGATCACTGGCAATTCCCATAGCGCGGCCATGTTGAAGGTCTCGTAGACCTGCCCCTGGTTGGCCGCGCCATCGCCGAAATAGGTGAAGGTCACCCGGTCGTTGCCGAGATACTTGTCGGCAAAGGCCAGCCCCGCACCAAGCGGCACATTGGCCCCCACGATTCCGTGCCCGCCATAGAACTGCTTGTCGGTCGAAAACATGTGCATCGATCCGCCCTTGCCCTTGGAATAGCCGCTCGCACGCCCCGTGAGCTCTGCCATGACGCCCCTGGGATCCATGCCGCAGGCCAGCATGTGCCCGTGATCGCGGTAGGTGGTGATGCGCTTGTCGCCCTCCTCGGCGGCGGCTTCCAGCCCCACGACGACCGCTTCCTGCCCGATGTAAAGATGACAGAACCCGCCGATCAGGCCCATGCCGTAAAGCTGGCCGGCCTTTTCCTCGAACCGCCGGATGAGCAGCATGTCACGGTAGTACCGCTTGAGCTCGTCCGCGGACGCCTTCGGTTTCGTGGTGCTTTTGCGGGTCGCCATGGTAGCCCCTCCCTGCTGCGACATGTCGTTGACCGTCAAGGCAATGGGTATACCAATCGCAACCCCGTTGCGAGCGTGATTTGCCGGGCGCGTGCACCGCGCCTCAGGCATCCGCAGTGTCCTTCAGGCGGCTTTCGACCAGAATCCCCTCTTCGTCGAGGATCGGGTGCGTGACCGAGATCAGATGCGCGGTGATCCGCTTGAGATCGTGCAGCATGTTCGAGATTGATGATGTAGTCCAGCACCGCGATGGTGCGGCGCTTGTCGCACTTGAACGCGCCTGAGACCCAAGCCGCGCGAGGTACACCTTCTCCTCCTGTTGCAGGCGATCGACGCGTTTTTCCAGCCGGGCGAGCTTGGCCAGAGGGGCCGGGTCGTTGTCACTTGCGGTCATGACCACAAGCGACTGCACGGGCGACATGTCCATGGCCCAACGGTCGTTCCGCTCGGCTTGTCATCATTTTGTTACAATCAATCTGCGGAGTGACCCAAGTCAAGCTGATCCGGCGCGTCTTCGTCAGCGGATCACGATCTCGTCGCTGCGCATCAGGCCCAGAACCTCGCGCGCCTGCTGATCCAGAAGGTCGAGGTCGAGATAATCGTCCGACAGCCGCTTTGTCAGGTTCTTCATGCGCGCCACGTCCGCCTTGATGACCTCGAGCCGGTCGCGCAGGGCGGTTTCCTGCGCCTCGATCTCGGCGCGGCGGAACAGGCCGTAATCCCCCTGCACGGCCGAAAAGGCGAAATAGCCCCCCATCAGGAAAGCGACCGTGTAGAATACAAGCGCGCCCCATGGGCGGTGGTGAGGGGTCATGTTGTGCTCTGCCTCGTGATGCCGGTTCGATCCAGCTTGGGCGCATCGTGGCACAGTATCAGGCTTTTGTGAATCCTCTTTCGTGACGCGTGGCTTCGTTCTAGCCTGCTTGCGACGGACAAAGGAGACCGGAGATGCCCGATAACCGGGCCCGCGACGCGCTCGCCACGCATGAAGTGACCAACCAGCCCGCGCCGCGCGCAGATCTGGATCTTTGGCGCAGCGATCCGGCGCTGCGAGGCCACGCGGCCGCCGCAGGCGCGGATGCCGATCATCTGGCGGACTATGGCGCGCGGATCGGAACCGAGACCATGCAGGAGGCCGGGCGCGCCGCGCGCCGTCACCCGCCGGAACTGATGGCCTTCGATGCGGGCGGGCGCAGGCTCGACGAAGTGCGCTACCATCCCGGCTATCACCAGCTTTTGCAGGCCGGGCTCGGCGCGGGCTACGCGGCCCTGCCGTGGGAGGGGGCAGCCGGCGGGCACGCCACCCATGCCGCGATGGTCTACCTGACCACCCAGGTGGAGCCGGGCGTGTGCTGTCCGATGACCATGACCTATGCTGCGGTCCCGGCGCTGCACGCCGACAAGTCGCTGTTGGCGGAATGGGGTCACAAGCTGACCGCGCGCGTGCATGATTCCGCGATCCGACCAGTGACTCAGAAAAACGCGGCGACGCTCGGCATGGCGATGACCGAAAAACAAGGCGGGTCGGATGTGCGTGCCAATGCCACCACGGCCACGCCCGACGGTGATCTCTACCGCCTGACCGGGCACAAATGGTTCTGCTCGGCGCCGATGTCGGACGGCTTCCTGACGCTGGCGCGGACCGGCGAGGGGCTGACCTGTTTTCTGGTTCCCCGCTGGCTGGAGGACGGCCGCAATACGGTTCAGATCCAGCGCCTCAAGGACAAGCTGGGCAACCGCGCCAACGCCTCGGCCGAGATCGAATATCAGGGCGCGCTCGCCCACCGGCTGGGCGAGGAGGGTGCGGGCGTTCGCACGATCATCGAGATGGTGCATCACACAAGGCTCGACACTTCGATGGCGCCGGCGGGGCTGATGCGCGCGGCGCTTGACCATGCCACGCATTGGGCGACGCATCGCACGGCCTTCCAGAAACAGCTCATCGACCAGCCTCTGATGCGCAGCGTGCTGGCCGATCTGGCGCTCGACTGGGAGGGGACGCTGGCGCTCGGTCTGCATGTCGCGCGTGCCTTCGACGGCGACACGCCGCAAGACCGCGCCTTTGCCCGGCTTGGGGTGGCACTGGCCAAGTTCCTCGGCAACAAGCTGTGTCCCGGTCTGGTCTACGAGGCGATGGAGGTGCTGGGCGGCATGGGCTATGTCGAGGACACGCCCATGCCGATGCTCTACCGCGAGGCGCCGCTCAACTCGATCTGGGAAGGCGCGGGCAACGTCATCTGCCTCGACATCCTGCGCACCCTGCGCCGGGAGCCTCTTGCGGCCGAGGTGCTGGAGGCCGAGCTTTCGGCCGTGGCGGGGCAGGACCGCGCGTTTGACGCCGCCGTGAAGGCGCACCGGCAAACCTTCCCCGGACTGCCAGAGGAGGCGCAGGCCCGCTGGTATTGCGAAAGCCTCGCGATGTTGCTGACCGCGTCAGTGATGCTGCGGCATGCACCGGATGCAATGGCGTCGGCCTATGTCACGACCCGGCTTGGGGGCGCGCGCGGCCGGGTGGCCGGCGCCATCGGCGCGATCGATCCCGCCCCGGTGCTGTCCCGGCTGGGCGGTTGACACGCGAAACTGCCCTTCCTACAACACATTCCATAAAGTAAATGTGATTGATCCAGATCAAGGTCGGCGCGGGGCGGCGGGCCTACTCCTCGGGGTGCAAAACAGAGGTTTTGGACTCTCCTTAATGCATCCGGAGGTTTCCATGCGCAAACACCTGACAGCCGCCACTCTTGGCCTTGCCACCCTTGCCGCCCCCGCCAGCTACGCCCAGGAGGCGCAGACCGCCAACAAGATGGTCACGATCCTCGCCAGCGAAGAGCCGCAGACGCAGCTGATGTCCATGGTGCTGACGATGCAATCCATGCAGGCCGGCGCCGAGACCTATGTGCTGCTTTGTGGCCCGGCGGGCGATCTCGCGCTGAAAGAGCCGCCCGAATCCGCCACCGCCCCGCAAAAGCCCAAGGGCATGAGCCCGCAAGGCCTGATGCAAAAGGTGATGCAAGAGGGCGCGACGGTCGAGGTCTGCGCGATCTACCTGCCCAACAAGGGCGTCGAGACCGATGCGCTGATCGACGGCGTGACAGCCGCCAAGCCGCCGGAGGTCGCCGCGCGCCTGCTGGCCGAGCGCACGCGCATCATGTCGTTCTGACGGGCACTCTCGACCGACGCCACCGCTGCCGAATGATCCGGGGGCGGCAGCGAGATGTGCCCCGATAATCCGCATCGCCGGGCGCCCCCGCGACCATCGTCGTACAGCTCACATTCCCGTGTTTCACGCCCGGTCCCCGCGTGTTATCGATCCGCGAGCATTTCAGGGGGGGTCCCGCAATGAGCCATGAAATCCGTCTTGCCTTCGAGCATCCTGCGGCCCGTGCCTCGGCCACTGCGCCCGACGGCCCGCTGGACCGCATCTCGGTCCGCGATCATGTCGTCGAGGTCGAGATCGGGGCCTTTCAGGCGGAGCGCGGCACGACGCAGCGCGTCTGTTTCAACATCGTGGTGGAGGTGCGCCCGATGGCAGATGCGCTTGACGATGATGTCGACCGCATCCTGTCCTATGATCGAGTGACCGAGGCGATTTCGGCCTCGTTCGCCGAGGAACGGCTCAACCTGCTGGAGACCCTGGCCGAATGCATTGCTGAGCGCATCCTGTGGGAGCCTCAGGCTGTGCGCACATTCGTGCGGATCGAGAAGCTCGACCGCGGCCCCGGCGCACTCGGTGTCGAGATCGTGCGCTCGGCCGATGATCTTGCGACCAAGCCGGCCACGCCGCATCCGGGCACCGCGCCGCATCCGCATGTGGTGTTCCTGACCAACGCCGCGGTGCGGTCGGGCAATCTCGGTCGCTGGCTCGACCAGCTGGAGGCGCGGGCCGAGCCGGTGATCCTCTGCGTTGGGCGCCCGGATGTCGATAGCCCCAAGACCGGACACCGCATGACGCAGCGCCGGGTGGACCTTCTGGCCATGGAGCAGAACGCCTGGGTGCTGGCTGGGCGCGACGATCGCTGCGTCGTGGTTGCCACGCGGACAGAACTCGACTGGGCGATGAAGCACGGCCAGATCAGTGTCTGGGCGCCGTCGAAGATCGTGCTCGATTCCGTGGACGGGCCGAGTGTCGGGCCCGACCGGCCGGTCGACCTTGCCGCGTGGTTCGCCGGTCATATCGAAGCCTCGGACCTGATGCTGATCGGCGAGGGGCCCCCTACGGCCTGCCGTGTGCCGGTCATCCTGCAGGATATCGCCTGCTCGGGCCTGTGAGACACCCATCATGCCGTATTACCGCCCCATTTCCCGCACCGACGCGGCCCGTCCCGACGCCGCGCTGCCCCTTGCCGGGGGCTGGTGCTGGTTCGACACCGTCGAGGTGCTGACGCGCGGCGAGGCGTCCCGCCTGATGCCCGCCCGGGATCTGCCCGAGGGCGTCGCCAAGCGTCTGATTGCGGCGCGCGCGCCGGTCGCAGGAATGGATATGGGCGCGCCGCGGATCATGGGTATCCTGAACGTGACGCCCGACAGTTTCTCCGATGGCGGGGAACATGCCGATCCGGCACAGGCCTTGGCCCACGCGCGCGCGATGACGGATGCGGGCGCGGCGATCCTCGATGTTGGGGGCGAATCCACGCGTCCAGGGGCCGCGCAGGTCGAGGAGGACGCCGAGATCGCCCGAACGGGCCCGGTGATCTCCGCCATCCGCACCGAGATCGCTGCGCCGATCTCGATCGATACGCGCAAGACCGCCGTGGCGCGCGAGGCGGTGCGCGCCGGGGCGGGCCTCGTGAACGATGTGTCGGGCTTCACCTTCGATCCGGATCTGGCGCCCTTCGCCGCGGAACAGGCGCTGCCCGTCTGCGTGATGCATGCGCAAGGATCACCCGAGACCATGCAGGCCGATCCGCGCTACGAGGATGTTCTGCTCGATGTCTATGACTGGCTCGCGATGCGGGTCGCGGCGCTGATCGCGCTCGGCATTCCGCATGGCGCCATCATCGTCGATCCCGGTATCGGCTTTGGCAAGACGCAAGCGCACAACCTGCGCCTGCTGCGCAACCTGTCGCTGTTTCACGGGCTGGGCTGTCCGATATTGCTGGGGGCGTCGCGCAAGCGGTTCATCGGCGATCTCAGCAACACGCCCGAGGCGCGCGACCGCGTGCCCGGCTCATTGGCCGTGGCGCTTGGCGCAGTGGCCCAAGGCGTGCAGATCCTGCGCGTGCACGACGTGGCCGAGACGCGCGCGGCGCTTGATCTGTGGCAGGCGGTGCGCTGCGCCAACTGATACCGCTCAGCCGCGCAGGAGCACCCGGCGCAAGGAGAACCACTGGCTAAGCGCGACACCGCCGAGGATCAGCGTCATCCCCGCCAGCAGGCTGGGGGGCAGAGGTTCTGCGAGGATCAGCCCACCCAGCACCACCGACCAGACCGGGACCATGTAATTGACCAGCCCGAAAAAGCTGGGCCCGGCCTCGGTGTTGACCTGCACCAGCAGGATCTGCGCAACGCCTGTGGGCAGCACCCCGAGATAGAGCAGCCCGAACGCCCCCTGCAGGCTCAGCCCCGTCGGCACGCCTTCGATCATCAGCGCGACTGGCGTGATTATAACCGCCCCAAGCGTCATCACAGCGGCGGCCAGCGCCAGCCTGTCCACATCCGGGCAGAGCCGCGTGGCGATGGTGCCCATGGCATAGCAGACCGCCACCCCGAGACAGGCCAGCCGCGCCAGATCCTCGAAATCCGCGCCCGTGGCGGCGAAGGCCTCCGGCCCGATCAGCACCACGACGCCGACGGTTCCTAGAACGAACCCGACCAGCTTGCGCAGGCTCATCTGCTCGCCCCGCACAAGGAAATGCGCCAGCGGCAGGATGATCAGCGGCACCGCGGCCATGCAGACGCCGGCAAAGCCCGAGGCAACGGATTGCTGCGCCCAGCCCAGAAGCGAGAATGGCACGACGTTGGAAAACACCGCCATGAACAGCGCAAAGCACCAGACCCGGCGGCCGATGCCTTGGCGCGGATCGGGCAGGGCGCGGCCCTTGAGGCGCAAGAGCCCCAGCAAGAACACCGCCCCCAGCGTGATCCGGCTCGCAGCCACGAGCAACGGCCCGACATCCCGCAGTGCGATGGTGATGAACATGAACGACGCGCCCCAGATCAGGCCAAGGGCGCAGATCCTCAGCCAGTTGATCGCGCCGGCATCTTGCATGGTTTGCTCCGTTCCAAAGAAAAGGACGCCCGCGCGGGGCGTCCCTTCAACCGGTCATCCAGATGGATCAGTTCTTGTCCTTGTCCACCATCTTGCCGGCGCTGATCCACGGCATCATGCCGCGCAGCTTTGCGCCGACCTCTTCGATCTGATGAGCGTCGTTCAGGCGCCGCGTTCCCTTGAAGAACGGCTGCCCCACGGCGTTTTCCTGCATGAAGTCACGCACGAACGCGCCGCTCTGGATGTCGTGCAGGATCGCCTTCATCTCTTTCTTGGTCTGCTCGTAGGGCAGAACGCGCGGTCCCGAGACGTATTCGCCGTACTCGGCGGTGTTCGAGATCGAGTAGTTCATGTTGGCGATGCCGCCTTCGTAGATCAGGTCGACGATCAGCTTGACCTCGTGCAGGCACTCGAAATAGGCCATCTCGGGCTCGTAGCCGGCCTCGACCAGCGTTTCGAACCCCATGCGGATCAGTTCCACCAGACCACCGCAGAGCACCGCCTGCTCGCCAAATAGGTCGGTCTCGCATTCCTCGCGGAAGCTCGTCTCGATGATGCCCGAACGTCCGCCGCCGATCGCCGCGCAATAGCTCAGCCCCAGCTCCAGCGCCTTGCCGGACGCATCAGTGTCCACCGCGACAAGGCAGGGCACGCCGCCGCCCTTGGCGAACTCGCCGCGCACCGTGTGGCCGGGGCCCTTGGGGGCCATCATGATCACGTCCACACCCTCTCTCGGCTCGATCAGCCCGAAATGGATATTGAGGCCGTGGGCAAACGCGATCGCCGCACCGGGCTTGATGTTGTCATGCACGTATTTGCGGTAGGTCTCGCCCTGCAGCTCGTCGGGCATGGTGAACATCATCAGGTCGCACCACGCGGCGGCCTCAGCAATGCCCATCACGTTGAGGCCCTCGGCCTCGGCCTTTTTCGCCGAACCGGAACCCTCCCGCAGCGCCACGACCACGTTCTTGGCGCCCGAGTCGCGCAGGTTGAGCGCATGGGCATGGCCCTGGCTGCCATAGCCGAGGATGGCGACCTTCTTGTCCTTGATGAGATTGATGTCGCAGTCGCGATCGTAATAGACGCGCATGGCGGTCTCCTTTGCGGTTGTTGGATCGACATAGCCTAGATGCACGGGCCGCGAATTGTGCATGTGATTTCGCGTGTGTACGGCGGTAAAGTTGAGTATTTATTCGCAAGATGAAACAGGATTGGGGTTTCCATGCTCGATGACAGTGACCGCCGCCTGTTGCGGCAGTATCAGCATGCCCCGGATCTTGGCCCCGCGGAGTTGGCCGAGCGGGCGGGTCTTGCCCCGGCCACATGTGCGCGCCGTCTCGAACGGCTGCGCGCCGCGGGGATCATTCGCGGCAACCGCGCGGTAATCGACTGGCGCGCGCTTGGCTACGAGGTCGAGGTGTCCTTGCGCATCACGCTCGACAAGACGCATTCGCGGGCCTTCGACGAGTTTCTTGATCGCGCGCGCGAGATCCCCGAGGTCCTCGAAATCCAGACCTTCCTGGGCCGCGTCGATCTGCGCCTGTCGGTCATCGCCCGCGACATGGCGCATTACCAGCAGATCTATCGCAGCGCCATCCTGACGCTGCCGCATATCGCCGATATCGAGGCGCTTATGCATGTGGCGCGGATCAAGTCCAATGAGACCCTGCCGGTATGATCGAACTGGACACCACCGACCGTCTGATCCTGCGCGCGCTGATCGAGGATGCCACGCAATCGGCGAGCGCCATCGGGCGGCGTCTCGGACTGTCGCAACCCGCCGCGTGGCGGCGCATCCGCCGGCTGTACGAGACCGGCGTGATCAAGGGCCGACGGCTCGATCTCGACCCCGAGAAGCTGGGATTCGGCGTGACGGTGTTCCTCGGTGTGAAGCTCGCGACCAAGGGCCGTGTCAGCCTGGAGGATTTCGAGCGCGCGGTCACCGCTATCCCCGAGGTGCAGACGGTCGAGCATATCCTAGGGCTTTACGATTACCGGTTGCGCGTGGTGGCGCGCGACATTCCTGATTTCGAGCGCGTGCTGCGCCGCCGCATCATGACCCTGCCCGGTGTGGGCGATGTCGAGGCCAACGTGCTTTTGTCCGAGGAACGCCGTCCCGGTCCGATCGGCTGAGCGTCAGCTGCGCGCGCCGAGGCCAAGCTGCATCAGCGTGCGGCGGACCGGCGCCAACGAATAGAGCGCCTCAAGCCCGATGGCGCGCGCATCGCGCAACGGCTGTGCGTGCAGCTTTGATGCCCGGTTCAGCAGGTCGATCCCCGTTATCCGGGCGCGCACGTCCACATGGCGCTTGCGGTGATACGCCTCCAGCATATCACGTGCGCCGAGGTTCTGCGGCGCGGCCTCGGCCAGATCCAGAAGCGCGCGCAGATCCCCGAGCGACATGTTCAGCCCCTGCGCCCCGATGGGCGGTAGCACATGCGCGGCCTCGGCCACCAGTGCAACGCGTTCACCCGCCATGCGGTCCGCCACTTGGCTGATGATCGGCCAAAGGGTACGGTGCGACGCAAGGCTGAGCGGGCCGAACAGGCCGCAGGAGCGGGCGGTCGTTTCGTTTTCGAACGCGGCGACGTGCAGATCGGCCAGCCGCACGGCCTCGGGGCCGTCCTCCATCCAGACGACGGCCGAGGAGGGCTGCCCCTCGTGATCAGGCAGCGGAACCAGCGTGAACGGCCCGCCCGAGCGGTGGATCTCGGTCGAGACATTGTCATGCGGGAGGGGATGCGTGACCGCGAAGGCGAGTGCCTTCTGCCCGTAGCGCGTGGTCGTCACGTCGATGCCCGCAGCCTCGCGGATGGGCGAATTGCGCCCGTCGGCGGCGATCACCAGCCGGGCGCGCACGCGGGAGCCGTCGGTCAGCTTCACCAGCGCCTCGGCCTCGCGCGTCAACAGGCCCGCGGTGCCGGTGCCGGGCCGGAACGTGACCGATGGCAGACTGTCGAGATGTGCCACCATCTCGCGCCGCAGCAGCCAGTTGGGCAAGTTCCAGCCGAACGGCTGATCGGAAATGTCAGAGGCGTTGAAGTCTTTCGCGACGCGCGGCTCAGGCGAGGCGCCGCCGGCATCGATGATGCGCATGACCTGTAATTCGGCCGCGTGCGGCGCCAGCCGGGGCCAGAGGCCGATGCGGGCCAGAAGATCGCGCGCGGGTTGCAGCATCGCGGTGGTCCGCAGGTCCGAACCGTCCGAGTCGCGATCGGTCACCGGTGTGGCGGGATCGACGCAGAGCACGGAAAATCCCGCCTCGCCAAAGGCCGCCGCCGCGGTCAACCCGGCGACGCCGCCGCCCGAGACCACGATGTCGTAGCTGTCGCGCGTCACGATTGCCTCCTTCGATCCTGCTTTCCCGAGAACAATAGAGCCCGACGCCGGGCCGCGGCAAGCCGCGACCCCGCGTCGGTCACAGTGTGGTCAGCTTCAACTCGATCCGCCGGTTCTGCGCGCGCGCTTCGGGTGTGTCGGCGGTGTTGACCGGCTGATACTCGCCGTAACCATTGGCCGACAGGCGCTCTGGCGGAAAACCAACCTCGTCCGAAAGATATCGCACGACAGACAGCGCCCGCGCCTGGCTGAGTTCCCAGTTATCCTCGAACCGGGCTCTTTCGGTCAGCGGCACGTCATCGGTATGCCCATCCACCTGCAGGACCCAGTCGATCTCGTCTGGAATCTCGTCGATCACGTCGCGCAGGATGTCGGCCACGTTGGCGATCTCGGCCTCACCGGCCTCCGACAGGTCGGCCTCGCCAGGGTCGAACAGCACCTCGGAGGAAAACACGAAACGGTCGCCGACGATCTGCACGCGATCCTGATCGCCCAGGATGTCGCGCATCCGCCCGAAGAACTCCGAGCGGTATTTTTCCAGGTTCTCCTTCTCGGCCTCAAGAAGACGCGCGCGCTCTTCCTCGGCCTTGCGCCGCCGCCGTTCCTCTTCGGCAAGGCGCGCAAGCGCCGTGTTGAGCTTGTTGCCAAGCTCGTCCACGCGGACCTGTGCCGCGGATTTGCTCTCGCGCGTCTCGTCCAGAAGCGCCTGCACCTGCGACAGCTGATCCCGCAGTGCCTGCACCTGCGAGGAAAGCAATGCCCGCTGCTTCTGGGCCTTGGTGGCGCGCGCCTTTTGCGTGCTCAACCGGTCGCGGGCCTCTGACAGAAGGGCTGCGCGTTCCTCGGCGCGGGTCATCTGCTGGCTGGCCTCGGCCTCGGCGGCGCGCTGTGCGGCGAGCGCCCGGACCAGATCGCCACGCAACGCATCTGCATCCTCCGCCTTGTCCCGGGCCTGTACCAACTGGTCCTCCAGCCGTGCGATCTCACTCTCGCGGGCGGTGCGCGACGCCTCGGCATCCAGAAGCGCCTGCGCCAGCTGGCTGTTGAGATCCTCGCGCGCCTCTTTCGCCGCCGCCAGAAGGGTCAGCGTTTCCTCGGCCCTCTGGCGCTGCTCTTCGAGCGCCATCGACATCGCGGTCAGTTCCGCTTGCGAGTCCTCCAGTCGCTTGCGAAGGGCCTTGGCCGCTTCCGCCTCTGCGAGCCGTGCTTGTTCCTCGTCGCTCAACTTGTCTTCGAGCGTGTCCACCTTGTCGCTCAGCGCCGCCTGTGCCTCGGTGGCCTCGATGTTACGCGCGCGAAGATCGGCCGTGAGCGCCGCCAGAGCGTTGCGGCGGGCGGCGGCAAGGCGGGCGGCCTCGGCCTCGGCGTCGACCTCGTCGCGCAGGTCGGCCACCTGATCCTCGTATACGGCGATCTGGTTCTCCGCGTCCTGCAACGCCTCGGCCTGCGCGGTGTTTCGGGCGCCTAGCGTCTCGATCCGGTCGGCTTGTTCCTGTTGCCGGGCGCGCGCATCACCGAGGGTTTCGGTCAGCGCGCCGACGCGTTCCTCCAGCGTGGCGTTTCGATCCTGTTCCAGTCCGAGGGCGAGCGACAGCGCAGAGACCTCGGCCGACAGCGCGTCAAGCTCGGACGCCTGTCCGCTGATCTCTTCTCGCAGCACGAATTGCACCACCATGAAGATGGTCAGCACGAACATCAGCACCAGCAGAAGCCCGGTCATCGCATCGACGAAACCGGGCCAGATCGCGCCCTGAAACCGGTTGCCCGCGCGCCGCGACAGCGCCATGCTCAGCCCTCCCCGTCGCGATCCGCGTCAGCGTGATGCGGGCGGGCGCGTGGCGGTGCGGCCTCGCGCGCCTGACCCAGCAGGCGCGTCAGCGCGGCGAGATCGGTGCGCAGTTCGGTCATGGTTTCCTGCCGCCCCGCGCTGATCTCTTCAAGGATGCGCAGCATCTGCACGTCGATCGAGCGCAGGCGCATGCGGCTTTCGGCGTCGATCCCGTCACTGCTGGGCACCTCGCGGCTCTCCAGTGTCTCGATCAGCCGTTCCTGCCCGTCCGCGAGCCGCATCAGCGCCACCTGCACCGGGTTCTGATCGCTCATCCGGTGGGTCAGACGTTCGACGGAATCGGCCAGCACCCCGAGTTTCTGGTCGACCACCGCGCGGCTCGCGTCCGATTGGCTGAGCATGTGATGCAGCGCGTCCATCTGTTCGGACATGTGGTCAAGGACATGCGCCACGGCGCCCGCGCCGCCTTCGTCGCCGTCGCCCTCGGCCAGACCGACGCGGGTGATGGTCGACATCCATTCTTCCAATTCGCGGTAGAAGCGGTTCTGCCCGTGGCTTGCGAACAATTCCAACAGGCCCACGACCAGCGATCCCGCCAGCCCCAGCAATGACGAGGCAAACGCTACACCCATGCCGCCCAGTTGCGCCTCAAGGCCGGTCATCAGGCGGTTGAAGATGTCGACGCCTTCCTCGCCCTGTTGCGGGGCGAGGCTGCGGATGGTGTCGACCACCGCCGGAATGGTCGTGGCCAGCCCGTAGAACGTGCCCAGAAGCCCGAGGAAAATCAGGAGGCTGACGATATAGCGGGTGATCTCGCGCGCCTCGTCGATGCGCTGCGCCACCGAGTCGAGGATCGAGCGTGCCGAGGTCGAGTTGATCTGCATCCGCTTGCCGCGCGCGCGCAGCATGGTGGCCAGCGGGGCCAGCATCGAGGGCGCGCGGGTGAGGTCGTGCCCCGGCCGCTGCGCGGCAAAGCCCTCGATCCAGCGCGCCGATCCGATCAGTTGGAAGACCTGCCAGAAGGTTGCGATTACCCCGATGACGAACACGCAGAAGATGAACCCGTTGAGCCATGGATTGGCCTCGAACACTGGCAGAACACGCGGCAGCGCCAAAAACGCACCGACGCCGGTGAGCACCAGAGCCATGACCATGAGCATGATCTGCCGGTAGGGGTATGAGAACTGCGGCTCGACCTCGCGGTCCGGCTTGTCCATCTGGACGCTCCTGACACGGTGCTTGTTGACGGCAACCTACCCGTCTTGACGTGTCAAGCCAAGGACTTATCCACACATCTGGCGTACGCGGTCCACCAGCCAGTCAAGCTCTGGGTCGTCGATGCCAAGCTGCTTAAGGTGCGCGGTGGTGTTGAAGAGGTATTCCGTGTTCGGCCCGCGTCCGCCATGCGCGCGGGCGATGATCCGTGCCTGGTCTTCAAGGTCCATGCCGCCGCAATATTGCGGGTGATCCGCGTCGATCACGTAGGTCAGCGCGTTGCGCCGGCGCCCGTCCGCAAGCGCGATGTCGAGCCGCGTCTCCAGGTAAGCCGCCGAAACAAGCTCGCGCTCGCGCAGGTAGGCCAGCACGTCATCGGCCTGATCGTCATGCGTCCGCAGCGCCAGCCCGTGACATTGCGCGCCGGGTGTCGCGTCGAGCGCCAGAACGAGGCCTGGTGTCTCCTCGGTGCCGCGGTGGTGGATGCTGCGCATGCAGAAGCTCCGGTGATAGTCGGGCAGGCGCGCGATCACCCGTTCGGCCACGTCAAAGCCCGGATTCCACACCAGCGACCCATAGCCGAACACCCACATCCGCATTAACTCCTGTTCCTTGCGATGGCCCCGCTATAGACACATGCCGGCTCGCATGAAAGGGCACGACGTCGTTGGAGTACGCGCATGAGATTGTTGCTGGCCGTCATCGTGATCGCGGCGCTTGGCTGGTCGGCCTATTGGGTGATCGGGCAGCGCGGGCTGGCGCAGGGTTTTGCCGACTGGTTCGAGGCGCGCCGTGCCGAGGGCTGGGTTGCGGAGGCCTCCGAGATCGAGGTGCGCGGCTTTCCGAACCGCTTCGATACCGGGTTCAGCGATGTGGTGCTGGCCGATCCATCCACGGGGCTGGCTTGGGAGGCGCCGTATTTCCAGCTCAGCGCGCTCAGCTACAGGCCGAACCACGTGATCGCCGTCTGGCCGGACGAACAGCTGATCGCAACCCCGCAGCAGAAATACCGCGTGGAGGCGCGCGACATGCGCGCCAGCTTGCGGGTCGCATCGAGGCCCGACCTGGCGTTGGAAAACCTGACGCTGACCGCGGAATTCCTGCAGGTCACACCCGAGGCACGCGCGGGCGAGGAGACCGCGCTGAGTGCGCTTACCCTCGCCGCGGAACGCCAGCGGGACCGTACCTACCGGTTGGGCCTGTCGGCCGAGGGCCTGACCCTGTCCCCGCCCTGGCGCGACCGGCTGGATCCCGAAAGCCGCCTGCCAGCGCAGATTTCGGGGCTGGAGGCTGATCTGACGGTCACCTTCGACAAGGTCTGGGACCGCAGCGCCATCGAGGTCGCGCGCCCGCAACCCACCCGCATCAAGGTCGATCTGGTCGATGGTCTCTGGGGTCAGTTGCACCTTCAGGCGGCGGGCGAGGTGGACGTGACTCCCGAGGGTCTGCCCGAAGGCGAGATCACCCTAAAGGCGCGCAACTGGCGCGAGATGATCGCGGTGGCCCAGGCGGCGGGCGCGCTGCCCGAAAGCCTTGCCCCTACGGTCGAGAAGAGCCTCGGTCTGCTGGCACGGATGAACGGCAACCGCAAGACGCTGGACATCCCGTTGAATTTTTCGGGTGGGCGCGTGCGTCTCGGGCCCATCCCGCTGGGACCCGCTCCGGTGCTGCGGTTGCAATAAACTCCGGAGGCTGCCGGGTCAGAACGCCTCGGGTTTGGCCTGCCGCGCCATGTGGTCGAGGACGGCGTTGACGAAACGCGGTTCCTTGCCTTCGGGGTAGAAGGCCTTGGCGACCTCCACGAATTCCATGATGACCACGCGCGGCGGCGTGTCGGATTGCATCATCTCGGCGCCCGCGGCCCGAAAAAGTGCGCGCAAGGTAGGATCGATCCGCGCGATCGGCCATTTGGCGACGAGCGCGCGGTCGGTCGTCTGGTCGATGCTGGCCTGCCAGTTGACCGCGTCCTCGACGATCTTGCGGAAGAGGTCCGCGTCGCCCTCGGCCATGTCGACCCCATCGTCGATCTCG
>Ga0307931_1000076_pt1 | contig 50165 bp, 39 predicted proteins | sample OrgLakmetageno47_FD_201816 | JGI IMG/M metagenome (GOLD analysis project Ga0307931, IMG submission 201816) | Saline water microbial communities from Organic Lake, Antarctica - #47 | ecosystem: Environmental > Aquatic > Non-marine Saline and Alkaline > Saline | place: Antarctica: Organic Lake...
AACTTCTTCAACACGGCCGCTTTACGTTCCTCGGAATAACGTGGCATGACTGCTCTCATACCGCCCAATCTGATATGAATTTAGGCAAAATCGCCAACTGGACAACTAGGCTGGCAGAGGGGGGTATGAGCAGGCACGCAGTAATGGCAAGCATGCTCGACGTTAATGGTTTGCCACACCACGGTGATTTCTTCATCGTTGAAACTGCTGTCTAAAAAGATCTGGTGAAGCCGCTGATAACCTTCAAGTAAGCCCGGTGCTTCTGCCATAACCGCATGAAGGCCCGGAACCATACCAAAAGCTTCGATCGAGTTATCGAGCAGATTCTGACTTTCTTGTGGAGCACTTTCTTTATCATGAAGAGTAAAATTGGTCATGAAATAGCCCTTGTGGTGTAGGCAAGCGTGATGCGAACTGCGCCGAATTAAACGTTGCCATCAAATTTGAGTGATTGTTCATATTAACGCGTAAGCGTGTGAGTTAAGTGTTGCGAAAGGAACTGTAACTTAATTTGAATGATCGTTCAATAATAATTTGATCGATCACTCAAGAAACATTGGCGTATCTCCAGCACAGTATTTTTGGAGCAAAATACTCACCCACATTCTTAGTCTTGCAAGCTTGCCATCACCTTGGCTTTTGAGGCTCTTTCGCGTTCGGCGTAAAGAGACAGCTCATCGGTTACCTGAGCACCCAAAGCCTTTTCAAAGGCATCACGATTTGCGCAACCTGCATAACCCTCACTTTGTGCGCCACCAAGGTTTGACTGAAAGATACCCGCCGCGCTTACAGGCAGAAAATCTTCGTAGGTAATCGGCTGAGCTTCGACAAGCCCTTGCGCAATCAAGGCTTCTATATCTTCGTTGCTGCAATCCTTAGCGGCTTGCCCAGCGTCGGTTAGATAATAGTGAAAATAGGCCAACCCCTCACGACGCATCGCCCGATCGCTGTCGGGAAACGCCGCAAATACGCTGTTCATAACCGCTTGGTGTGCATCATTATCGAGCCCTGTTGCTTGCTCGCGACCGTGATTGAGAAGCCGGTCATACAGTGCGCGTCCTTTTGGCGTAAGCGCTACCCCTCGCTGCTCAACTTCACCAAAACGAGCAGTGTGGGTACCCTGCGTATCTCCGGCGAAGAAAATCAACTCCTCCAACGCTTTAAAACTGGTCTGGCGAAGCAAAATGGGCCATTCACGATGTGGTGGCCCTTCAATGACTGCTTTCGGATTCATGCCCACATCCGGCATGCGGCGCTGAACTTCATCGATGTCTAACGTGCGCGGCGTTAGGTGATTAATGTGCGGCCCACGGAAGCAGACGACATCGGCAATCAAACGGTGTTCGTTGTTTAACGCACGATAAGTATCTAAATCGACAGTGGCATCTTGGTGCCAACGGAATGTTGTCAGAGCTTCCTTTATAAATTGATCCGTTTCCTCACTGGATAGCCCACCCTGAAACTCATAGCGCTCAATCAGTTCCCGTGCTTTGGACGTAAAAATATCGCGCGTCGCTAAAATGGCTTCAACACGCTGACGCAGCTCCTCATTGTCAATTAGCTCCAGGCGCAGTAGGGAAGTAAAAACACGAAACGGATTTTTGGACAGCGCATCATCGCTGATAGGCCTGAAAGCGGTTGAATGAACCGGCACGCCCGCTTCAGAAAGATCGTAATAACCGACAGGATACATTCCCATAACCGCAAACAGGCGTCGTAACATAGACAACTCACCCGCTGTGCCCACACGAATTGCTCCGTGGCGTTCAACGCTAAGACGTGCAAGTTCGCCCTGCAATTCCAAACGACGGTAAAGATCAGGTTGTTGGTTAAGCGTTTCCTGGTTTACACATTCCACGAGTTCAAGCAGGGTGCCGTACTGAGGAACTTCCACTTGATACATCGCCGATATCGCCTTTGAGAAACGATCGCGAACGTCATAGGTTGAAAGGAGTGATTTTTGACTCATATTATCGCTCGATATTGCACAGTGTTGAGATCAGGATGTTATACCTGCTTCGGTCAAGCTACCAGTCTGCCTGCTTTTTCTCTTTGCGTTAAACGCGCTTTACGAAGTCCTGCACCCGAAGCGGCCTTGCGGTCTCGTGCGAATGTAGCCTGCCGTCGATCCGGACTTGATATGGAACACGTAACACCACAATTCAACCATTCCGGTGGCGTTAGCGTATGGTGGGTGTTGGTTGTTCCTTTAGAACGTGTTGGTACAGCGTCTTTAAGGCTACAGTTGTTGTACATATGTCTGTACTTATCCATTAATATTTATTCAATATAAGTCAAATAGGACGGTTTATGACGCCTACCATTGCCATTCTGCTGATCATTACCTTCGTGCTCTCAACGGTTGGTTTGCTGTTACTGATCTGGTCTATTGCTAACAATCAGTTCAGCCATGGCCAGAAAGCCGCACGCAGCATTTTCTCACCGGGCGAAGAAGGCCACAGTGAAGACCCTGCGCGCCCCGCCGACCCATCGTTCACTGGAGATAACACGGCTCAGGCCGCAGCGATCGACGCACGCTGGACCGCCGATCAATCTTCCCGAACGGCCGTGCTTGCGTGGCTGAGCTCCTCTATTTTCTGGTTGGTGCTGGGCTCATTTTTTGGTTTGGTAGCTTCCATCAAAATGCATCTCCCCGAGTTTCTGGTGACAAGTGAGTTTCTTACCTTCGGTCGAGTGCGCCCCGCGCACCTCAACACGGTTGTTTACGGCTGGGCATCCATGGCCGGGATTGGCGCTACGCTTTTCCTGATTCCCCGACTGTTCAAAACCTCTCTAGCCGGAGGAAAGTATGCCGTCATGGGAAGTGTTATCTGGAATATTGGCTTGGTTTTAGGTTTGGGGGCCATCACACTGGGCCTGTCCGACGGTCAAGAATGGTTGGAGTTTCCATGGCAGATCGACATTTTGTTTGTGATCGGCGGCGGTTTGTGTGCCATCCCCTTACTGTTAACCGCGGCCAACCGTCAGGTCGAACATCTGTACGTGACCAGCTGGTATCTGATGGCGGCGCTGGTGTGGTTTCCGATTCTGTTTTTGATCGCCAACATGCCTTTTACTTTTCCCGGCGCATCCGGCGCCACGGTTAACTGGTGGTTCGCTCATAACGTTCTCGGGCTTTGGGTAACGCCCATCGGCATCGGCATCGCCTATTACATGATTCCAAAAATTCTTGGCAAGCCGATTATCTCTTATCAGTTATCTCTGATTGGTTTCTGGTCTCTGGCGTTATTTTACAGCCAGGTGGGTATTCACCACCTGATTGGCGGCCCCATACCAACCTGGCTGGTGACTCTGTCAATCGTCCACAGCGTGATGATGTCGATTCCGGTAATAACCGTCGCCATCAACCATCACGGAACTATGATGGGCAACTTTGGACGCCTTAAAGATTCGCCGACGCTTCGATTTGTGTGGATTGGCGCTCTTATGTACACGGTGGCATCGCTTCAGGGATCCATGGCAGCGCTGCGCAGCGTTAATGTAATTACTCACTTCACCCATTACACCATCGCCCATGCGCACCTGGGTATGTATGCCTTTTTGAGTTTCATCTTGTTCGGTGCGGTCTATTTCATCATGCCCCGACTGACCAACTGGGAGTGGCCATGGCGCGGGCTGATCAGTCTGCACTTTTGGCTGGTGAGCGTCGGCATCGTGATTTATGTAGTGTCACTGAGCATTGCTGGCTGGAAGCAGGGTGTGGCTTTGCTCGATGCCACGGTGCCGTTTATAGACATTGTTCGAATGACAATGCCCGCACTTCAAGCCCGTACGATAGGTGGTGCGCTGATGACGCTTGGGCATCTGGTGTTTGCGTTCCATTTCGTGGCGATGCTGATGCATCGCGGAATTGGCAATCAGCAACCCACTCTTTTTCGTTCTGCTATTAAGGAGACCACTTAATGAAAGGTGCTCTTGCAATCATGGTCGGTGCGGCCCTTATCTTATTGTTGGCCACGCTTACGCTGGTGGTTTTGCCGTACCTGCAAATGTCGGCAGAACAGGTTCCACCCGATCTCAAGCCTTACACCCAACAGCAGCAGCGCGGTCGGCAGCTGTACATAGCGAACGGCTGTGTTTACTGCCATAGCCAGCAACCGCGGGATCCGGGTTTGGCCCCCGGAGACAGAGATCGGGGCTGGGGACGCCCTTCCGTACCCGGCGACTACGCTTACGATCAGCCTCACTTGCTCGGCACCATGCGTACCGGGCCTGACCTGTTCAATGTTGGCGCACGTCTGCCCAGCATAGACTGGCAACTGCTGCACCTTTACAACCCGAGGACGGTCTATGAAGACAGCATCATGCCATCGTATCCCTTCTTGTTTCGCCATGTAGATAAAGCTGAGGCGGGCGACAGAGTGGTCTACCTACAAGCGTCTTTTGGTCCTGAATCAGGGCAGATTGTTGCTACCGACGATGCGCTGGCACTCGCTGAGTATTTGTTGGCCCTTGACCATACTTATCCGGCACCTACCTTGCCGAAAGCCGATGCCCCCAAGGAGTAAACAGTGCTATGAACCAGCATGATCATCGCGCTCAAAACCGGGAAGCAGCCGATCCGGAAGAGGGCGCTCGTGCCGTCCCAAAACTTGTATTGGTTTACATTGCCATCCTGATAGTCTGGGGCGTTGGCTACTACGCCTGGCAGATTGGCAAGCCGCTGCTGGGTGGTGACAGTCGCACTCCTGTTGCAACTGCGCATCAGGAGTCCAGGCCGGTAGACAGTTTAAACGCTGATAACGCCGTCGAATCCACGAACGCTGAGAGCTTAAATCTAGAGGTTTCAAACACTGCTAGCTCAGAAGGCCTGAGCGTGGTCACCGAACACAGAGAACGTTTCGGTGGCCGTAAGGAATCGTCGGCACAAGAGCTAACGAAGGTTTTTGGGAAACCCTGAAATGCCCGCGAATAACGCAAGCACGGCACCGGAGTCTCTGCACCGGAGACCCAAACATCAGGAACCCGAGCACCAGGAAATCCTGATGATCGAAGGGATGCACTGTGGCAGTTGTGCCATCGCCGTCGAAGCCCTGCTAAAGAAGCAACCGGGCGTTAGTGATGCGGCGGTTAATTTTGCAGCCGACGTTGCCATGATTTGCTGGGATAAGGAAAAGCCTCTGCTTACCAACCTTCAGCAGGCTGTCGCCCGGTTGGGTTATCGATTGCACGGTTCGGTTGATCCCGAGCGGAGCAAGCTCCAGGCAGAGTCCGTACGCAAGCACCTGCAAAGACGACTGGCAGTGGCCGTTGTCTTCGGCATGTGGAGCATGATGCCGGCTCTGTTGATTTATCTGGCACCGTTCGGAGCAGCAGAGCCAGAGGTTCTGTGGCCGCTCGCTCTGGCCAGCGGTTTGTTCGCGGTGCCCGTCGTGCTTTACTCCGGATCCCACTTCTACCGCGTAGGCTGGCGCACGCTGATTGCTGGACTGCCAGGCCTCGACAGTCTTATTTTTCTGGCGGTTTTTTCAGCCTGCATCATCTCAGCTTGGCAGCTTTTCTCCGGCAGCCACCATGTGTACTTCGATGCGGCCGTGATGCTGATCACGTTCCAGCTGATCGCAAGACTGCTGGACACCAGTGTGCGCCGGCGTGCCTCAGAGATTATTCGCCGTTACCTTCAGGATGTGCCCGAGCAGGTTACTCTGAGAAACCCTGACGGCAGCTGCGAAATTTGCCATGCCAAGGACGTCGAGGTCGGCGAGCGCATTATTCTTCAGGCCGGCGAACAGCTTGCATTAGACGGTGATGTTATGTGTGGTTACGGTCAAGCCGACCTGTCCATGCTGACAGGAGAACACCTGCCGCAATCGCTCGGGCCAGGGGACGAGATGCTTGCAGGATGCCGGTTGGTTGAGGGGGAACTCGAACTGACAGTGACTGCCGTTATTGGCCAGCGCCGCATCGACCGCTTGTCGCGATCCATTAGCGCTCTGCTCAGCCGTAAAACAACCCTGCAACGGCTGACTGACCGTATTGCCCGAATCCTTCTGCCGGTTATCGTGATCGCGGCCACGTTGGCCATGGGTTTGGCTCTTTTTCAAGGCGTTTCTGCTGCGGATGCAGCAGCCCGTGGCCTGGCCGTGATGATTATCAGTTGCCCTTGTGCCCTTAGCCTCGCCATTCCGCTGGTAATCACCATGGGCCAGGCGAGCATGGTAAGCCGCGGCATTATATTGCGCGATCCCGCTGCACTAGAGGCTGCCGCAGGGGTTGGCGCAGGGGTTGGCGCTATTGTCTTCGACAAGACCGGCACCCTGACTACGGGCGAACCCAGCGTGAACACGGTCACGCCGGCGGGCCAATGGACTGAAAGCACATTGTGGCAGCTAGCTCGAGACATTCTCAGGGAGTCGACGCACCCTGTCGCCCGCGGGTTGTGGGCGGATGCGGAATCTCCGTTTGTAACAACCGCCGACGGCACACGAGAGAGTTTTGCAGGCGCGGGCACGCGCTGGGTCAATGGCGGGGATACCGCTCTGGCCGGACAGGCGAGCTGGCTTCGCAAACACGGTGTCGAAGTGCCCATAACCGAAGATACCGGAATGAGCGTCTACTTGGCTTACAACGGATTTTACGCGGGTAAAATGGGTTTTCAGGAGACACTCAGGCCGGAGTCTGAGTCGACTGTCCGCCAGCTGAGGCGTCAGGGCTATACCCTTTACCTGCTCAGCGGTGATACGCGCAACGCATGTCTTGATTTGGCCGAACGCCTTGGAATTTCGCCGGTCCATGTTCTTTTCGGCTATTCCCCCGAGCAGAAGCACCGTTTTATTGAGACTCTCGAAAAGCAAACCAACGCGGTATTCGTAGGTGACGGCCTCAACGATGGCCTTGCCCTGGCGGGCGCCAAACTCGGCATTGCCGTAGGTAATGCCGCGCCTGCCACCGGTGCAGCAGCGGCTGTTTATCTGACCGAAAGCATCGCCAAGGTGCCTGTCACTCTGCAGCTCGCGCGACGGTCCCGAAAGCTTATGCACCAGAACCTGTTCTGGGCAGTAGGTTACAACACCGTCGTGATTCCACTGGCCGTTATCGGTTGGGTTCAGCCTGTTATTGCGGCCATTGCCATGTCACTCAGCAGCGTGTGTGTTCTGCTCAACAGTTTGCGTATGCAAAAGAAGGTGTCTGGTGATGATCCGAACAGTAAGGTCTCAGAAATTCAGTAGGCCGTCCGGTTGCAGATCTTTTTATGGTAAAAACCTATCACGCACTTCCTTTTTTGGTACCGTGCACGCGGCTCTTTTGCCAAATAATGTGTATCGATTTCGAGCAAGAATCCTGTAAAAATAATCCCGAACAGCAGCAGGCACGATTTTAAACGCTCTAAACACAAACCAGAAACCGTCAAGGTCTTTTGTTATTTCAAGCGCAGCGTTTGTGCGTAAGAAGGGTTGTCCATTTTTTATCAGAACAAATGAATCATAGCCTGCTTCAGGAATGTGATACTTTGATAGAAGCTCTTGAGCTATCTTGCTTTGCGTTGGCGCAAATTTAAAAGCTGCTTTAGAATCTCTTTTAATGATGAAATTGACGGCTCCGTTGCAGAAGTTGCATATTCCATCAAAGATAACTATTTGATTATCTTTCATAACTCTCCTTTTTCTGTCACAAGCTTGCACCGATCTTTGACGTTTCAATGCATTGGCAACCGTAAAAACTCACAAGCCATGAAGCCAAAGGATAAATCGGCCGTTCAGAAAATTCAACATTCCATGGGGGTGCGGTTTTGAGGATCTATACGGGTTTGCTACCGGACGGGCTCGGTTTTTTCCTGCGGTTCGATGCCGGTGGTTTTTTTGTTTGCTTTGCCTTATCCAACTTCAATTTTTCAATTTGTGCTGAAGCATCAGAAAGACGGGTTTCAAGTTGGTTTAGTTGACGCGCCCGCTCTTCCAGTTGCCCACATAGTGTGGCGTTGTCGATGGTAAAGCGTTTTGACTCTGTCCGAGCGTTTTGGACGTCAGTTTTCAACTCTGTTTCGCGCTTTGCTGAGTCGAGTATCCTGTTTTTTAACAGGTCATTGTCATTTTTTTCACGGGCCAGCTCTGACTTTGCTTCTTCCTCCTGTTTCTGAAGACGACTAAGCGCCTCATTTTTCTGATGCAACTCTCCGTTCAACCGAGACGTGTCGGCGTGAAGTGACGATATGGTGCTGTGCAAAGCAGCGGCTTCTTCGATTTTTTTCTCGTACTTTTCCGCCAGGGTCTCAAGCTTCTTAAGTGTCAGTTCCAGGTCAGCCTGAGAGCGTTCCAACGTTGCCGCGTGAAGGCTTTCCCGTTGCTCGCTTTCCATTCTAAGGTCGTGTTCTACCTGATACGACTGTTGACTTTGTGCAAGTGCATCGTCCAGATCATCGATGCGTTGCACCAAAGCATTCGATGCGTCGACGATCTGCTCGGCTTCCTTCTTTTGAAGCTGTGTTTGTTCGTCTATAACGGCTCGCTCAGAGGTAAATAAGGCAGATGCTTGGCCTTGCGCCATAACCCAGAGCCTGCGTATGAACAGATCTGTGTTCTGGGCCAAATCCTCTGGGATGTCTTCTTCCGCTTCTTGTTCCCGCACGTGTTCCCGTGGAGTGTTTTCAGACTCCCATTCGCTGAGGTATTTGCGAATGGTCGAATAGCTTCCACGGCCCAGTGCTTTATGGAGGCGCAGAACGGACGGGATCTTGCCTGCCAGCTTCATGTCGTTCGCCAGCTCTTCAACGTGCTCTTTTGTGACTAATTTACGCGCCATGGGTTTTGCCTACGTCTTTAAATTACGATAATTATGATAATAATAAGCATCTAAAAGTAAGCCCGCAATCCTAGCGTTGCTGGAATCACGAATCTTGCCGCGATGCGCACTTAGGGCGCCTGAGTTCCGCAGGTAAAGCTTCAACAGTGACGCCAGGGCAGGCGGCTCAAAACATCCCAAATCTTTCCTGGCGAGTTTTACAGCTATGAATGATTTGCTGGGAGTTTATTGAGTGACCCGTTCCCCGGTGTTCTCTTTGTAGATGCCGTGCTGGGTGCGGAGCTGAGTCGCAGTATTCGAACGTTTTAAGTGATGTTGATTTTTTGACTTGCAGATATGAGGCGAGCATCCCCACGCCGATCGTACTTTTGAGTGGTGGTAATACTGGCATGCCCCATTGCGTCTTTAATCGTTACGATGTCTTCACCATTATCGAGCATCATTGATGCGAATGTTCGGCGCAGATCGTGTGGGGAAAACTTATTCAAACCAGCCTCAAGCCTTCGGGTTTCGAGGATGTGATAGATAGCCTGATCCGACATGCGCTGATCCGTCACATCGTCGTGACGACGAATGCGGGAAAACAACGGGCCTGGATAATCTCCTCGAACTTCCTGAATCCACCGGTCTATTCTCTGGTGAGTACCCATCGGCATGTACGAAATTCGTTCCTTATTGCCCTTGCCCATGACCCGCAGCGATTGCTCGCGGGCGTTGACGCTTTCCATGTCGAGAGCGACAAGTTCAGAACGACGAAGGCCGCATCCGATCAGCGCGCTGATGATGCTGGCATCACGGAGGCCCTTTGAGCTGGGATCGCTTTCACAGGTGAAAAACAGTGTTTTGATTTCGTCGCGGGATAGGGCACGGCCTGTTGGTAGGCGCGAACCTTTAACCGAGCGAATGTGCCTGATGTGCTGAAAGCTGTCGGTGTCCAGCTGCTTCATTGCCCAGGCTTCTAGAGCGACGCCTTTGAGCGCGGATAGGTAGGTGTTCATGGTGGCGGGGGCTCTGCCGGCATCACCCAGTATTTCCAGAACGGCTTGGACGTGCAAGCGACGAATTCCACTCCACGCAAAATCATGGAGCCCTTGGGCACCGAGCATTTTTGCGACTATTGACAAGAATGACGCCATGGTTTGCCGACTGCGTTTCGATCCGAGGCTGGTCAGATACGCAATGGCAGGATTGTCTTGGACGGACAGCAGGTGGCCGGTGTCTAGAACAAGATCGGTGGAATATCCCGATGGCTCGCCAATAGGAAGAGGGTGTGGACTTATTTCATCAATGTTATCCATTCGATACATCGCCATCGTTCAGGGTAATAATGGGCACATCGCATTCAGCGGCGAAATACAACGATGATTTTAGAGTAACCACAGATTTCTCCATTCTGGCCATAGTTGGGCTGCCTGATGATAGTTTACAAGCTCTACTTTTTCAAAGGCACATTTTAATAAGTAGAAGTATTATAGGAATATTAATTATAGTAATCCGTAATTATCATAATTATGATAATACGATAATTTTTTACGTGATTTTTTGCGGTCGTTCCTAGGAAAACGACAACACAAGTCGCTGGCGCCCGCTTCGGCAGCGGGTGAACGGCCCAACTACGCACACACGTCCGGACCGGGGCTTATTTGGCGTTGCTTCTGTGTTCGACTCAACAGGCACCCAGTGGCACGGCCATAGGAGTTATCTTTTGAAAGATTCAGCCTTATAGGTGGAGTTTCTTGGATACAGAACTGAAATTTTGGTGACCATTATGGGTAACCTGGTCGATAGCAGGGGTGCTCGGGGTTCTGGGCGGTTACGGCTTTAAATTGCGGATTTATTGAAAAGTTTTTACGAAGGATGAACAAATAGTGGCCCGCTCACGCAAACCAGAAGGTAAATGGTTATAAGGTTTTTTGGGTCTTTATAAAAGCAGCTACGGTTTTTTTGTTGTTCACCCAAAAACCAGCGGAAAATCAACCTTTGACACTAGAGATCGTTCCGCGGCAATTTCTCGTTGGGTGGAAAAAATATTTGAAGCGAGTACAAGCTGGGTTTCCTGCGTGATGGTAGGCCCACAGCGTCTTCGACTAATCGTGATTACGCATCGGACTGTCGACAGCTTGAAGCATCAGGCAATGCAGAATTTGCTCTACCTGACCCAGACTCGTTAAGAAAAACTCGAAAACTCTTACTCCCTTGGTTCGATAAGTCTCCGCACTATAACGAATCAAAGAATGCAATTAATCGAGTGTATGGGCACGCTGTGAAAGACCGAGATCTGGGCTGGGTATGAACAAAGGATTAGCGAGGTTTTGGCACTGGTTCATAACGATGAAGACAAAGAGAAAATCGTCAGTCCATGTCTGCTGTTCAACCCGTAATATCTTGATATGCGCTCTAGGACAAAACCGGCGATCCACAAAATTCTACAAAAATCGGGTCATTTTCCCTGTTTATCTTCAGCGCACCAGGCAACTGACTTAGGGTGTCTAATGCTTTGACCAAAAAAATGGAGGCGCGGGTCGGAATCGAACCGGCGTTAACGGAGTTGCAGTCCGCTGCATGACCACTCTGCCACCGCGCCTGGTAAGGCTTTTTGGCCTTGTGCTCTCAAATGAGGTGAGAGACTTTTCAAGTCTTTTCCTGATTTACTCGAAAAGACTTGGAGCGGGAAACGAGATTCGAACTCGCGACCTCAACCTTGGCAAGGTTGCGCTCTACCAACTGAGCTATTCCCGCTAATGTTGTCGCGAATTGTTACCCGACAACGGAAGCGAATTATACGGATCTTTCCTTGAGCGTCAACAACCCGATGAAAAAATATCAATAGATGCTTACCCGTCAGCTAGCATCAACGCCGCAGCGAGCTTAAGTGCGTGGCATGGGCATACGATGGTAATGCACTGACGCACTGATGCACTGAGTCAGTGGCTTGGGTCTCAATGTAAACAACGCCAGCGCGGAAGTGTTATACGCCCTGGGTTCAAACTTGAACTCCGCGCAATAAGCTTGTGGCCCAAAAGCTGGACGCGCACATGGGTGCGGTGGTGAACGAAGCCGGTGAAATTCGCGAGCGTTTAACGGTTTCAGGAGGTCAACCGATGCTGAAAAATTAAAAACCAGGTCGGTGTTCGTAAACTCCAGGTGCAGTATCTGTTACTGTCCCCTCGTGATCAGAAAACCCTGCGATGACTAAGTGCTGTCTTACTTGTTCGTATCTGAATGGATAACATACCCTTTTCCGATGTGGCGTTCTGGCTGAAAACCCTAAATGTCGAAAATAGCGTTTAAGTAGCTCAGGCGGCGCTGAAAAAGACCGCCGAAGAAGGCAAAGTAACAGCCCGTTTGACACTTGGCCTTTAATCGCTCGGCCAGCGTAAAACTGGAAAGAAGAAAACAGCTTCAAATCAATTAATGACGGGAGACATTGTGTCTGACTCAGCAGATTACGACTTGATTGTGATAGGCGCCGGCTCTGGTGGCGTTCGATTGGCCCGCATGTCTGCCCAGCGCGGTGCGCGAGTAGCGGTGGTAGAATCGCGTTACTTGGGTGGCACCTGCGTGAATGTGGGTTGTGTGCCAAAAAAACTGTTTGTGTATGGCGCCCACGTTCACGATGAGCTGGAAGACGCCGCCGGTTACGGCTGGCAGGTGCCTCTTGCCGACGTAAAATTCAACTGGGCCACGTTGCTTGCAAATAAAAACACCGAGATCGAGCGCCTGAAGGGCACTTATGGGCACCTGCTAGAAGACGCTGGCGTAACTATCATTAATGGCAGTGCCCGCTTGAGCGGTCCAAATACCGTGGTGGTAGGCGACAAAAGCTACAGCGCCAAGCACATTACCGTTGCCACTGGCAGCTGGCCCGTAGTGCCTGACATTCCCGGCAAAGAACACCTGCTAACGTCTAACGAAATGTTTTTCTTGCCGGAGCTTCCGCAGCACGCAGTGGTTTGGGGCGGTGGTTACATCGCCGTAGAGTTTGCCGGTATTCTGGCTGGCCTTGGTGTTAAAACCACACTGCTGTACCGCGGTGATCTGTTTCTTCGTGGCTTCGATGACGACGTCCGCACATTTACAGCCCAGGCGATGGTAAAAAAAGGCGTAGATTTGCAGTTCAACGTCACCATCGAATCAGTAACCGGTGCAAGCGGCGATTATTCAGTGCTTTTGAGCAATGGTGAAACACTTAAAACCGGGCTTGTTCTGGCAGCGACCGGGCGCCGCGCGCTGGTTAGCGGCCTTGGGTTGGCTGAGCTTGGCGTGACGCTGAATGACTCAGGCCACGTGGTGGTAAACGACTATTTTCAGACCGAAGTACCCTCAATATTTGCGCTGGGTGACGTGATTGACACCCCCCAGCTGACCCCGGTCGCTTTGGCACAGGCGATGGTGCTGTCACGCAGATTGTTTGGCGACGGTGAAGGCGAAATGGACTACGCGGCGATTCCTACCGCGGTGTTCTGCCAACCGAACATCGGCACCGTTGGCCTGACTGAGCAGGAAGCGCGCTTGGCTGGGCATAGCCTGCGAGTTTACCGCTCGGAATTCAGGCCCATGAAGTTCGTTTTAAGTGGGCGAGATGAGCGCTGCATGATGAAACTGGTGGTCGATAAACACACAGACAGAGTGTTGGGCGCTCACATGGTGGGAGCAGACTCCGGTGAAATTACTCAGGGCCTGGCTGTTGCGATCAAGGCCGGGGCCACCAAAACGCAGTTTGACGCAACGATGGGCATTCACCCAACGTCAGCGGAAGAGTTTGTAACCATGCGTGAGCCGGTGCTGGTCGATCCCGACTGACGATCAAGGCGGCATCAAAACGCCGGCTCTGGCGACCGGAGTCGGCGTTTTTTGTTGCTCAAAAGGGATTTCGAAGCGTAGTAGCGAATGCACACCGGCGTTGGCTACTACATTCAGTTGGCCGCCCATCAGCTCAATAAGGCGTTGTACCAACGGCAGACTCAGGCCCATAAACCCGGTGTTTCCGCTCAGGTTGCCGTGGTTTACCTTGTCGCAGTCATCAAAGTCGTCAAAGCTAACGCCTAGGCTGTGCGATAAATCCTGAGCAGCTGTGTTGGACACTGCAATACTCAATAATACCGCCGTAGGAAGTTGATCGGCATTATTCCGATGATCCGGCGGTTGTACAGAACCCAAGGGTTTCAGGTAGGCTTCAATCTGTACGTTGCCGTCGTGACTGCTTTTAATAGAGTTATCCAGAAGGCCGGCTATTATATGGCGCAATTTTGGTGCATCGCCGTGCACCATCGCTACGTCTGGAAAACCTGATTGAAAGCTGAGATCCAAGGTTAACCCGGTTTCTACAGCGATTTGTCTGTGAGACGCCACACAGTTGTGAATCAACTGATGCAGATCAAAAGTGTAAGACCGCAGTACCGCAGTGCCGCGATCCAGGCGTGAATACTCCAGAATATCGTTTATCACCAGTGACAGGTCCTGCGCAGCACGACTGGCGGTCGTTAGATATTCGCTCTGGTTTTTGCTCAGGCTTCCACGCTCTATCAGTTTGACGGTGCTCAGCACGGCCCGTAAAGGCGTCTGTAACTCATGACTCGCGATGTCCATAAAATCGGATTTGGCTTGGCTGTTGCGCTCGGCCTGCTCCAAGGCAGAGCGGGTTTGAGTCAAGGTGTGCTCCTGCAACTCTTGTTGTTCTTTTAGATGCCGCGCCAGCTCGTTTAGGCGTATTTCTATGGTGATCAATTCCTCAGAATTACGATGTTGATTGACTGGCGTCACGTTGTAATCGTGGTGGCTGAGGGCTTTGATTCGTAACCCGATGCTACGAATGGGGCGCAGAACATTGGTGAGAAAATAATTAACAAGAAGCATAGTGAACAGCAGCAAGGCAGTACTCAAAGCCAGTGACGTCCAAAGAATGCCACTGCGCTTGCTGGCCAGAAGGTTCGGATCAACACCTACCTGCACGCTGCCTACCCGCAGGGCTCCACCAACGAAGCTCAAACCTGGATCGAACCACTCAGGAGTATTTAAGCCGTTCATGTTCAGAGGTTTTTGAAGAATCTCCGCGACATAAATATGTTTGTCCAAAGTGAGTGCCACGAACGTAGCTATTCGCGCTTCCACATCGGCCCGCTTGCGATCACTGGCGTCGGCGTTGGCGCTGGCGTGACTGACAAAGCCGATGACATCGCCACCAACGTTAGTCACGCGTATCCAGTCAGCATGGCTGCGGCGTAGCGATTCGGAAATAATGTCGTTGAGCACATCGGTGTTGCCAGATACGACCGCGTATTCCAATGCGGACGCCAGGCTGTCAGCGACAATCTGGCTGTGTTCCGCCACCCGCTCATTGGCGTCTTGTAAGCGCACATAGGTAAAAAAAAGCATCAGCGCGGCGAACATCAGAACAGCGGGCAAGGCGCCAAGAATAAGCAATTTTCGAGCAAGTTTGGCAGGTGAACCGTGCGCTTCAAAGGACTGCGGCCGAGATGTCAAGGCAACATTCCTCTGTTTTCGGCATCCGCAGCCGCGTCTTTGGTGACAAGCATGGCCTGTTCACGCAACTGTTTTTTTACCTGTTCTTTGACGCTGGTCTTTGATGGCAGTGGGATGTTGAGGGAGCGTCCGACCTGCTCGTTTATTTGGACGTTGAAATCGGTCGAGTACGCCGGTTTTGGCAAGAAACCTTTTTGAGACCACTGTTCCAGAGCGCTAACCAAGGCTTGCGCCACCGCAGAGTAGGGCACGTAGCTTGAGGCCAGAGAACCGGCTTTGACATAGGCCTGGCTAGGACCGATCACCATAATGTTACGCCGATAGGCGGTCAGCAAAATGTGTTTGATGGTGTTCGGATTGTAAATACTGGGATCTTGAGCCGCCAACACGAAATCGCCGTAGTAGAGTGCGCGCACCAGAGCCGGTATAAGCTCGCTACTGCTGTTTACAACAAACATCCGCGCTTCCAGATTGTATTTTGGCAACTGCGACAGCAACTTTCTGTAAAGATGAGTGCTCTTTGGAGTAGCCAGTAGGGCAATCCGACGAGATTGGGGCAGTATAGCTTTGCCGGTAAGCGCTTGGTTGAGCAGAGGCACGTCGTAGTAAATGGCAGAAACAAAGTGCTCCGGTTCCTTACCTGAGCGCGCACTGGCCATAGCCCGATAGTATTCCTGCGAGATCAGTGTTGCCAGTATCGGTGATTGCGGATACCTGCCCAGCGCCGTTGTGAATGCTTTGGGGCCAATGGTTACTATGGGCACGCTCGGATTTAACACCCCTTTAGATTCGTTAATCGGCACGATCGGTACTTTTTGCCCAACTACCTGACGAACCTGATCCAGCAAATAATTGTCCAGGACATCGTTACCTGAACCCATCACATAGATCAATGGAATCGTAACGTCTGAGCGAGCAACGCCGGCGGCCAGCATCAGGGCACAACAGAAGAACGCAGCACCCAAGACACGCCCAGGAGCGATAAAAGACGCCGTCCAAAACGGACGGACCTTCCTAAGCAATCGATACATGGGAGCCATTACTTGCCAACGTCCATTAAAAACGTAGCCCCGCTTCGACAAAAAACTGGTTGTGGTCTGCAATATTGTTATCGGAGCTGAGCTCAAACTCCCGGTTCAGGTAGTGCTGCATAGCAAACGCAAGTTCCACTGTGTAACGCGGCTGAATAATCTGCTTGGCCAGGCGTATATCAAAGCGTTCAAACTGGGAGTTGCGGAACGTATCTGCCCAGTAAAACGCGCTCGCCGCGGTAATGTTCCATGGGAGTTGCTGAATGGCTGCAATGCTTCCAGAATGTCTTGCGGAAAGGCGCCCAAGCCATACGAGCTTGTTTTCCTTCTCTTCGGCGGATAACTGTCTGCCATCATAGCTGTCAGGACCGCTGTAGCGAGAATCCTGATCAAGATAACCGTAGCTTAGACGCAGAGTTGTTGAAGGGAAGACCACGGAGCCTTCAACCTCAAAACCTTTCTGATCAATAGCCACACTGTTGTCAATATTCCATTCCTCGAACTGTATTATCCCACCGATCATATCTCGCATCTCGTCTTTGAATCCACGCACCTCCAGTGTGAGCAAGGCAGGTGACACAAGAAATTGACCGAAATAACTGATTTCGTGAGAGCGGATTCTTTCCTCGGTCAAATAGACACTCAAGGTATTGACGTAATTTTGACCAAGTAAGTCGTCTATCGTTAAGCGATAACCCTCCAGTTCATCAGCGTACGCAGCATTGACGTTTCGAAGTGTATAACCGTAGTCTGGATTTTGCTCAAAACTGTCCGGCGTGCGCACGGCTTCAGAGTAAACAAAACGCAGTGCGTGTTGATTATTGAAAATCAGGTTGGCCGCTAAGCGCGGAGAGAAGTAACTCCGGCCGGTCGTGTCTGTATGTTCCCAGCTGCCACCGCCGTTAAAAGTCAACCAATTTGTAGGGCTGTATTCCAGATTGCCGAAAGCTCGGTACTGTTCACTGGTGCCGCGGCCATTGAAAAAGGTTTCTGAACGATAAGTGTCGTGGCGGTAACCCAGCCCAGATACCAGTTTTGTTGTGTCAGACAGTACTAATGTGTCTTGCAGCTCCAGTTCCAACCGGGAATCTTCTGAATCTGCGTTCACATTAGCGGTCAAGGGCTCCGTTGCAGCAGCCCGAGCTTCGCAGTCTGCAGGGTCGCCGCCAGCATTGATGCAAATGCCATCAAATAAGGAATTGAGCCCACTTTTTTTGTTACCATTGCTCTTGTCTGCAGAGACTTCGATAGGCCAGCGCTGACGGCGTTTGAAATTCTCGAAGCTGACCTGAACGTGGAAAAAATGAGTGGCTGATGGAATGACGTTAAAGCGGCTATCAAGATAATGGTCGCGTACATCAATATCAGGATTGGCTTGCGCTTGGAAGTAGCCCGTTTTGTACTGATCTTCTTCGTTAACACCGTCTATAACACCAGCCCGAAGTTCTATATTGAAGCCTGCCTTTAGTTTTAAACGCGAGTCGAACGTCAGAAAGTTCAGATTCTCGCCATCATGAAAGGGTATGAACCTGTTGCCCTTTTTTTGATAATCGAACCCTCCGAACTCGCGTTTTTCAAAAGCTAAGCGCCAGTCAATATCTTTGGTGGCGTCGCCAATGCTGGCAAAAGTGCGTCGATAATCCCGCGAGCCCGACACAATGCGCAGCTCGGTGCCAGCAGTGTCACCGGGATCACGAGTGATAAAGTTAATAGCGCCCAAGAACGCGTTGATCCCATACGCAGCCGAATTGGGCCCGCGACTGATTTCGATCCGTTCAATCAGCTCAAGCGCAACCGGCATGCTCTGCCAATCCATATCCGACAGCGTGGCGCGATGGGCTGTGCGGCCATCAATCATAACCTGCATGCGCCGTTGCTCGTAATGCGCGGTGCCATGGTAGGTGGTCACTGGTGTACTGCTACCGACCTCTGCGACGACCATGCCGGGCACCAGTCGGAAAATCTCAACCAGGTTGCTGATGCCCAGCTGCCTCACCAAATCACCTTCGATAACGGTGGTACTGCCCGGCACTCGGGTTTTGGGCTGCCGCAAGCGGGTTGTGGTCAACACTTCAGGAATGTCATTACTGAAGTCGTAAAAGCTGGGCAAAGACTCAACCTTGTCGGAACTGTCATTGCCGCCAGCCAAGGCGGGTGCTATCGCCGCTGTGACTCCCAGCAAGACTGCCGAACAATATAACCAAAAGCAGCCGAATGCTGGGGTTGCACAGCGTAAGATGATCATTCGCGGAGTCGCCTGCACCGGCGTCACTGCAAAACGCAAGTTCGTGCCAGCGCTGTTCAGGCAACAGAAGTAATTCATAACGTTCATGATTGTCACTTTGTACTCGTGCTAAAGCACAGTTTAAGTAATCAATTTGTGTAGCGCAAAGCGTATGCTATTGCAGTGGGGCTTGATTGTCTCGCGTAAATGTACACTTGTTAATCATTGGAGACCTTTAGCAATGAACTGCTGGGACCTACTTGGAATAGAACCGACATCCGATCGCCAGCGCGTAGAGCGGGCTTACCAGCAACAATTGAAAGTTGCCAACAGCGATGAAGCGCAGCGCCTGGAGCAAGCTTTTCGCGAAGCCACCGGTGCGGCACAAACCGCCTCCGGTATCGAAGCGCAAACGCCGCCAGACACGTCGGGCACGCAGCCTGAACAACCCAAAGAGTTAGACGCTTATTCGACGCAGGTGACTCGTGAAGTGGTTATTCAGGTTAAAGCTCTGCTGAACGACAGCGTTCGGGCGGAAAATGCAGACGTATGGAAAGCCATATTGTGTGAGCCCCCGGCCGATCAGCCTGCTTTGCGCGCTGACATTGCCCGCCGGCTTGAGTCACAGTTGCGGCCGATGGCCGAAAATGGCGTGTTTCCGGCATTGGTAACGGCGTTTTTGGGTGACTGGTTTGAGTGGCCTAGCCTGCGCGAAGCGCCGGACCGCCAAGAGAAAGAACAACAACCGGATGAACGTAATTATCCCGAACCAGAAATGATGGGCAAGGAAGAAGAGCAAAATGAACAGCCACCTCAATCCGTTAATTTCTGGCCGGCGGTGATTGGTTGGATCATTGGACTGGCTATTTTAACCAGCCTGTTCGGCGGAATGGGTGGCAGCTGACGAACGCCTTAACTTTGATTCAGAAAATCGCCGACCGGCTGGGCCAGCAGCCGGGCCAGAATGGCAGGCTCAAATCGACGGCGAATGCTGATGGCGTAAAATTCTTCAAAAACACCGGGTAAAGCGCCGTAATCCACCAAGCTTCCAGCTCTTAGCTCGTCACGAACCACCACCGGAGGCAGTACCGAAAAGTAGCGGGTGTCCCTTGCCAGCAGCCGCATCATAGCCATATCGTCCACTTCTGCTATCAGCCTTGGCCGCACTTTGTGGTAATCGCAGAATTGATCAAACGCGTGGCGTATATTGTTTTCGGCCCCGGGGACAATCAGCCGCAAACCCTGGATAAAGTCAGGAAATACCACGTTAGTGGCCGCATCAGGAGGCCCGATGATGCTAACCGGCTGGCGTGCGATACGGCGAGAGCGAAATGGGTTCTGTTGGTCGCCCTGAACCGGCTGGTTTGACAGAACCAAGTCTAGCCGATGTGCCGACAGGCGCCGCAGTAAATCGTCAAGCCCGCCGCTTTGTAGGCTGAGCTCCAGGTCATCCTGCTCTAGCAGCGGTGCTAGAAACCCCTCCTGAAAGTTTCGCGACAGCGTCGCCACAGCACCGACTCTTAATGTTTCTCGCGCCGGTTGGTGCCCGTTTTCAAACAACGCGGACAGCTCAGCGCCTTGGCGAAATATTTCTTCTGCGTAGCTGAATGCCACGCGCCCGGCCTCTGAAAGCTTCAGACGTCGCCCTTCGCGAATAAACAGTGCTTCACCAAAACTGGCCTCCAGTTTTCGTATTTGTCCAGACAGTGCCGACTGAGAGATATGCAAAGCCTCTGCAGCGCGGGTTAAGTGTCCGGTGCGGGCTACTTCCCAGAAGTAATAAAGATGATGGTAATTGAGTTTCATTCATTCGTTCTTTAAAAGTGAATGTTATGTTCTTTATAAACTATTTTTTAAATGTATGCACGGTGGGCATAGTAACGAGGTTGCCTAATTTGCTGTTCAAGGAGTTGCTGAATGAACCCCGTTGCCACCGTCGTTGCGGAACTCTCCCTGCTGGGCTGGCTGCTGGTCCCGTTGTCGCTGCTGTTACTCGCAGCCTATGCCAACTGGACCAGCAACCCACGCAAGCTTGCCCATTGTTGGACCACCGCCAAAGGTCTGTTCGTTGCCTTGATGGTCATCACGGGGTTTATTGGCCTGATGTTGTTGGCCGATGGCCCGGGCTTTGCGACCGGTTTACCGGAAATTGGTGCCCGGTTTGGCCTGTTTTCCAGCGGTCTGGCATTGTGGATGTCGATGCTGGTGGGGTTTATTGGTTGGGTTATCATCCGTTACGCAGACGACTACCTGCGAGGTGACCCGGGCCGCGCGCGCTTTTTCCCCTGGTTCCTTATTACCTTGGCCAGCGTTCTGGTTCTGGTGTTGACCAACCACCTGCTGGTCCTTGTGGGTGCCTGGGTGAGCGTAAGCCTTTCGTTTCACCACTTGCTTACTCTTTACCCTCAGCGCGCCGCAGCGAGCGCAGCCGCTTTGCAGAAGTTCATAATCAGTAGGGTAGGCGATGTGTGTGTACTCAGCGCCGTTTTGCTGCTGCACCACCACTATGGAACTTTTTATCTTCCGGAAATGGTGGCCGCCGCGGGCGCTGGAGTTGACCCATCATTGGCGTTGCAGTCCGCGTCTGTGCTGCTGGCTGTAGCGGCGCTGCTGAAATGCGCTCAGCTGCCTGTTCACGGCTGGCTGTTAAGGGTTATGGAAGCACCAACGCCGGTTTCAGCGCTGCTGCACGCGGGTGTTATCAACCTCGGCGGTTTTTTATGGCTACGTTTGTACCCGGTGTTTGATGGCTTTACCCCGGGCCACGGTATTCTTCTTGTTGTCGGTGGTGTGACCGCAGTGGTTGCTGCGCTGGTGATGATGACGCAGTCGTCGGTCAAACACTCACTGGCGTGGTCTACGTCAGCGCAGATGGGTTTTATGTTGTTCGAAATTGGTTTGGGCGCTTATACCCTGGCCTTTCTGCATCTGCTGGCGCACTCGCTGTATAAGGCGCACTCGTTCCTTGCGAGCAGCCGCACCGTGGTGGCCAGCTATCCGCTGGCAGGGCATGACGGGGTGGAGCGTGTTCAGCTGATAAACGGCGTATTTGCGGCATTGGTCGCGGCCGTCATCTTGTGGACGCTGCCGACATTGGTAGAAGGGAAACTGGTTCTAGGCACGTTGCTGGTGTTGGCGTGTACCGCGGCCGCACTGGGCATTCCAGCTTGGGTAAAGGCACCTGTTCGCGCCGGCCTGCTGCTGTGTACCCTAATGCTGTTGCCGCTTTACAGCCTGCTGCATGCGTTGCTGTCGCCGGCTCTGGGTTCGGCCAACAATCTTGTGCTGCCACTTGCAGCACAAGTAGCAGGCCTGGCCATTGTCGCTGCTCTGGCGGCCGGCTCGCTAATGATTTTGCTTAAACCACAAAGCCGCATCAGCCAGGCGCTCCACCATTACTGCTGCGAAGGCTTAGGGTTAGACTGGCCGTTGAATCTCGTCAGCGCCGCACTGGCAGAAAAAACTCGCGGTTTTAGCTTTGGCCGCGCCAAGCCGACCAACCGATACAAAGTGAACCCGTTGAGTTCAGGAGAGCGGTCATGAACCCTGACCAGATTGTACCAAACGAATCACAAGCGGCCGCAACCGCGGCTTGCGAAGCCATAGCACCAATATGGCCACTGGACCAGTTTATCGCCGTTAATCCCTGGTGGGGAATGCGGGAGCAGTCAGTGGCAGCGGCGGCTGATCAATTGCAACGCCGTGGTGGTATCGGCATGTTAATGCCTGCGTCTTTTTACCTGTCAGCTTGGGAAGGCGGACGCATTCACTCAGAAGACGTGCAGGATGTGTTGCAAGCGGCTGGGCCTGAACCTGCGCCCTCGCTTGAAGATCTGCTCAAGTATCTGCGCGCGGGTGACCCTGTTCAGCCGCGGGTGGCTTGCTCTATTTTCCTCAGTCACGAAGGCCTTGCGCCGGCTGACGAGGGCCATGCTCAAGCCGCCGTTGTGCGCCAGACCGGTCGGTTTTGCGCACGCTATTTTGATCAGCGCCAGGCACGTTGGGCTGCAGACAAGGAACATGACCTTTATACGGCTTGGCATCAGCATGTGAATGCCAGCCACCTGGTAGACCAGAAGGTCGGCGTTAAGGGCCTACAAAGACTGCTTGCGGGCTTGCCACAAGAAACCGAACAGGCCCTGGCACAACTGACCAGCGATCTGGCTTTGCCGCCTGCGGCGCTGGAAGCGCTCTGCCACGGGTTGCTGCTGGATGTGATTGGCTGGGCATCCTGGTGCCGCGGAATAGACTGGCGAGCTGAGAATCAAGGGGGCACCAGTAAAATCTGTCGTGAGCTACTGACGGTGTTGCTGGCGTGGGAATGGGCGGGGGTTGAGCTTGCCGATAACGCTGCCCAGAAAACCTGGCGAGCCCAGTGGTCTTTAGCGGCCAAGAGTGGGCTTAATAATGATGAGCTCAGTAACGGCACAAACACTGGCGGCCAACTCTGGCTGTGGCAGCAGGCGTTTGAACGGGCGTGGCAGCGGCAGCTGCTATCAAGCCTGAATCTTGACGCAAGCCCGGTCGCCGCGCCGAAGCCGGACGTTCAAGCGGTATTTTGTATTGATGTGCGTTCAGAAGTTATCCGGCGCAACCTCGAACAGGCGGACGGCGGGATCCAAACCAAGGGCATGGCGGGCTTCTTTGGCTTGGCTCTGGCCCACCAAACGCTCAGCGACAAGCCCGGCGTACGCCAGCTTCCAGGCCTGTTGGAACCGGCGATTATAGCCGCTGACACCACGGGTACCGGCCAGGGTGACAATATGCAGCGAAGCAGAACCAATCAGCAGGAACTGGTTCGCCAAGCCGTTCGCGGCGCCAAGTATGGCAGCTTGTCAGCATTTACCTTGGTGGAAACCACCGGTTTGGCCTGGGCCTGGAAGCTGGTGCGTGACAGTCTTAATAAAGGAAACGGCAATAAAGGTGAGGATTACGAACCTGGGCAGCTGCGCATGCATCATGCTGGAACCGGAGACCCCTTGTCTGACGCGGATAAAATCCGCCTGGGTGCAGATTTTTTGCAGTCGCTGTCGATGACGGAACATTTTGCCCCGTTGCTGGTTTTGGTGGGCCACGGCGCCCACACCGACAATAACGCCCATCATGCGGGTTTGGCGTGTGGCGCCTGCGGGGGGCGCAACGGCGGCCTGAATGCGCGGATTGTGGCTGATATGCTGAATGAGCCGGTGGTGCGTGCAGGCCTGGAAAAAGAAGGTATCGTTATTCCGCAGGAAACCTGGGTGGTTGCCGGCCAGCACTGCACGGTGACCGATCAAGTCCAGATTGTTCGTCGCAGCGCCTTACCAGACAGTCATAGGGGCGTCATGTCGCGTTTTGAAAATGCCCTGAGCATTGCTGGCACCAGCATGCGGAGGGAGCGGGCGACACCGCTTCAGCTGAATGGTTTGGGCGATGACGCGCTGCTGGCCGAACTGCAAAGACGTACCCGGAACTGGGCGGAGGTGCGCCCTGAGTGGGGTTTGGCCAATAACGCCGCGATGCTGATTGGCAATCGCACATTGTCGCGCGGATGCGACCTGGGTGGTCGGGTATTCATGCACGATTATGACCCCGATGCAGACCAGGATGGCACTGTACTGACCACCCTGTTTGGTGGCCCGGTGGTGGTTGCCAGCTGGATTAATCTACAGTATTTCGCCTCGGTGACGGCGCCGGAAACCTACGGTGCGGGCAATAAGCTGTTGCATTCGGTGATCGGGGGCAATGTAGGCGTAATTGAAGGCGATGGCAGCGATCTGCGGATTGGCTTGCCGTGGCAGTCGGTGCACGACGGCGAGAACTGGCGGCACGAACCCATGCGTTTGGCGGTTCTGATTGATGCGCCGCAAGAGCGGATTGATTTGGCTTTGAAGCGCACCCCAGCGCTCGCCACACTGGTTAGAAACCAGTGGCTGAGTATGACCAGCCTTCAGCTGATCAAGCGAACCCGGGGTGCCAGTTCCGCTTCGGCCCAGTTGACCGTTGTGGGGTGAGCGTCGTTACCGGTAAACAAATGCCCGATCTGCGGCACTGCGTAACGCAGATCGCCGCGAGTCGGGCGCTGGCTGTTGAATTCAGCGTGGCTGATGCCCACTTCCCAGACATTACTCGAGCCTTCGCTTTGCCAGCCCTCAGGGCGTAACTCAACCCGCACTTCCGAGCCAATCAGGTTGACCGCTTCAATGCGCAGCGGCAAATTAGCATGCGCCACCGGCGACGTTGCAAGCCGAACTTCATGTGGCCGCAGGTAGAGCTGGGCGTCGCCCTTTTGTTGCACCCCGGGCACCGTTACCCAAGCATTACCCTGGTTCAGGCTGCCTTGCTTTACTTGGCCGGAAATCACATTCACCTGGCCCAAAAAATCGAACACAAAGCGGCTCTCTGGCCGAGCGTAAAGCTCTATAGGCTCATCCACTTGCTCTACACGGCCCTGGCTCATAACCACCACCTGGTCAGACAGCTCCAACGCTTCTTCTTGGTCGTGGGTCACGAAAACGCTGGTGAAGTGGAATTCATCGTGCAGATTGCGCAGCCAACGGCGCAGGTCTTTACGCACTTTGGCGTCCAAAGCTCCAAAGGGTTCATCCAAAAGCAGAATTTTCGGTTGAGTCGCAATTGAGCGGGCCAATGCCACCCGCTGTTTCTGACCACCGGACAATTGCGCCGGGTAGCGCTGGGCCAGGTGGGGTAGCTGAATCATTTCCAACAGCTCACTGACGCGCTTTTGAATGCTTGCTTTTGCCGGACGCTGTTTGCGCGGTAGAGAATCCAGGGCGAAAGCAATGTTCTGTGCCACGGTCATGTGGCGGAACAGGGCATAGTGCTGAAACACAAAGCCGATGTTGCGATCGCGCACGTGAAGCCCGGTAACATCCTCGCCTGAAAACAATATTTGCCCGCTGTCTGCAGACTCCAGCCCGGCAATAATGCGCAGCAGGGTCGTTTTGCCCGAGCCGGAAGGACCCAGCAAAGCGGTGAGCTTGCCCTCGGGGATGTCCAAAGAAATGTCATTCAGCGCCTGGAAATTGCCAAAGCGCTTGTTGATGCCATCAACGGTAATACTCATTAAACAGTCTCCTGTGCTTGCAGGCGAATCAGGGTGCGGGCTTGCCGCCACTCCACAAAACCTTTGGCGGCCAAGGTAAACACGGCAATGCCGGCCAATAGTGAAGCGCTGGTGAACGCGCCAACAACGTTATAATCTTGGTACAACAATTCCACGTGCAGGGGCAGGGTATTGGTCTGCCCGCGAATATTACCCGCCACCACTGACACCGCGCCGAATTCGCCCATTGCACGCGCGTTGGTCAGCACAACGCCGTAGATAAGCGCCCATTTGATGTTGGGCAGCGTAATGGTACGAAATATTCTCCAACCCGATGCGCCAAGTACCACGCCGGCTTCCTCCTCCTCGCTGCCTTGCTGTTGCATGAGCGGAATCAGCTCACGGGCAACAAACGGGCAGGTCACAAACACCGTCACCATCACAATGCCGGGCCAAGAGAACATCAGCTGAATGTCATAGTCCGCCAGCCAGCTGCCAATCCATCCGTTACGGCCATACAGCAGCAGATACAGCAAACCCGCCACCACCGGCGACACCGCAAACGGGATATCAATCAGGGTAATCAGCAATTTACGGCCGGGAAAACGAAATCGGGTGACCAGCCAGGCCAACGCTACACCAAACACCAGGTTTAGTGGCACGGTCAATGCGGCCACAAACAAAGTCAGCCCGATGGCGTGTAGGGTGTACTGGTCTAATAGGTTCTCGGCGAACGTGCTCCACCCCGAGCCCAGGGCTTCGGTAAAGATAACCACCAGAGGCATAATTAAAAGGCCAAAGGTGACCGCGATGGCGATGCCAATCAGCAGCCACTTTATGGCCGGGCTGTCGCCAACACGGCGGTGTTGTACGGAGCGTGTGGAACGGGCTGGGGTGCTTGCCATAGCGCTAGCGTCCTTCCAGGCGTTTGAGATAGCGCGCTTGCCACACCGTAATGGCAAACAGCAGCGCCAGTGACGCCATCAGGACAACTGAGGCGATCGCGCTGGCCGCGGCGTAGTCATATTCCTGCAGGCGGATAAAGATCATCAGGCTGGTGACTTCACTGATGTAGGGCATGTTGCCAGCGATGAAGATAACCGCGCCAAACTCGCCAAGGCTGCGCGTGAACGACAAGGCCACACCGGTAACCAGTGCTGGCCATAGTGCTGGAAAAATGACCCGGCGAAATACATGGGCGTCACTGGCACCCAGGCTTACGGCGGCTTCTTCATCTTCCGGTGCCAGTTCCTCCAGAACCGGCTGCACAGTGCGCACCACAAACGGCAGGCTGGTAAACGCCATGGCCACCACGATGCCCACGGGTGTGAAAGCGACTTCTATGCCCAGTTTGATCAAAAATTGCCCGTACCAGCCGTTTGCAGCGAACAGCGTTGCCAGAGTAATGCCGGCAACGGCGGTGGGTAGCGCAAACGGCAAATCTACCACTGCATCAATCAGGCGCTTGCCGGGAAATTCATAGCGTACCAATACCCACGCAAGCAGCAGGCCAAAGGCACCGTTAAACAAAGACGCAGCTAATGCGGCCAGCGCAGTGACCTTATAGGAGGCGACCACCCGTGGGTCAGTGATTACAAACCAGAATTCACTAAGGGTCATGGCGGACATTTCAATAACCAGCCCGGTCAGCGGCAATAGCAGAACCAAGCTGATAAAGAACAGTGAAATGCCGAGGCTCAGACCGAACCCCGGCAACACCCGCTTACTGCGGCCCGTAGTTAACGGCCAGCGTTGTGGTTTCACAGCGTTGGCCTGATTAGCGGTGGGCATTAATTACTTCCGACGCTGCAGTTGGTCAAGTTTGCCGCCACTGGCAAAGTGCTTTTCGGTGGCGTTTTCCCAGCTGCCGGCGATGGCGCTGATGGGCAGTAGTTTCACTTCCGGAAAGCGGTCGGACGTTTCTTCTTTCACGGTGTCGTTGTGCACGCGGTAGTTGAATCCAGCCAGTAAACGCTGGGCGTCTTCACTGTAAAGGTGCTCAAGATAGGCTTTAGCGAGCTCTTCAGTGCCGTTCTGCTGAACGTACTCATCTATCCAGGTCACTGGGAATTCAGCCAGAAAACTGACCTTAGGCGTAACCACTTCGTATTCGCCGTTGTCGTAACGGTCAACCAAGTTCAGCACTTCCGATTCAAACGTCAGCAGAACGTCGCCAATTTCGCGCTCGATAAAGGTGGTAGTGGCGCCACGGCCGCCGCTGTCGAATACTTTAACCTGACCCAGAAAATCCCGAAGAAAACCGTCGATTTTTTGCTGATCGTCACCAAAACTGTCCTGAGCATAGCCCAGCGCGGCCAGATAGGTGTAACGGCCGTTACCGGAAGTTTTCGGGTTGGGCATAATCAGAGCAACGTCTTCTTTTATGAGGTCGTCCCAGTTTTGGATGTTTTTCGGATTACCCTTGCGCACCAAAAACGCCATAGTGGAGTAGTAAGGAGAACTGTTGTTGGGAAAACGTTCGGCCCAGTTTTCCGGAATCAAATTGCCACGGGTGTGCAAAATGTTGATATCGGTGACCTGGTTAAAGGTCACTACGTCGGCTTTTAATCCCTGAATAATCGCTTGTGCCTGCCTGGAGGAGCCGGCGTGTGACTGGCTGACGTCAACGTTGTCGCCGTTCTGTTCATTCCAGTATTCATTGAAATGCACGTTATAAGCGGCGAACAGTTCACGGGCGATGTCATAGGATGAATTCAGCAGTTCACGATCGGCCGATACAGCCGCGGGCGCAAAAAGCGAGGCGCTAAGCGCGAGACCAGTAACCAGACCTTTGAATTTACGTTGCATGACATTTCCCTAAAACATATGACGTGTTGGATTTTAGGGTATCAAAGCGCACTTAAAACCGGAAAGAATAAAGAATAACTTATATATAATATTTTAGAATAAAAGGGGAAGAATGCGGTCAACACGATGACGCGCCACCGCTTCTATCCACCCTTGCAGCAGGCTATCTGAACAATCTGGCAGTGTGGGTAAAGAAAGCGCGGCCAGCGCCAGAACACTGCAATACAGATGCAACTGACGTCACATTCCTCTTTTTTTCCTCTTTTTTTCCTCTTTTTTTTGACCCACATCGGAAATAAGCTTAAAACAGCCTTTCAAATGCTGCCACTTAAAACCGTAGTAACGCAGACCCCCAGGTAAAGCCACCGCCAAAAGCTTCCAGCAAAACAACCTCGTTACGCTTGATCCGACCATCACGTACCGCTTCATCAAGGGCCAGTGGAATAGACGCTGCTGAGGTATTGCCGTGTTTGTTAACGGTTACCACAACCTGATCCATTGGCATGTTCAGCTTTTTTGCGGTCGCGGCAATAATGCGCATATTGGCTTGGTGAGGCACCAGCCAATCGATATCCGATTTTTTCATGTTGTTGTGAGCAAGGGTTTCATCAACAATTTTCCCCAACGTGTTCACCGCCATCCTGAAAACTTCGTTGCCTTTCATTTCCACATAACCGAGGCCGGCTTTGAGCTTTTCAGGATTTTCGGCAACACCACATGGCACGTGAAGAAGCTTTTCATAGCTGCCGTCGGCGTGCAGATGAGTGGATAAAATCCCGGTTTCATCACTGGCTTCAAGAATCACCGCACCGGCGCCATCGCCGAACAACACGCAGGTACCGCGATCGCTCCAATCGATAATACGAGAGAATACCTCGGCGCCAACGACGAGCACTTTTTTACTGGTTCCCGTTTGGATGAATTTATCCGCGGTGGCCAGCGCGTACACAAAGCCGCTGCACACAGCCTGGATGTCAAAAGCGGGACAGCCTCGAATGCCCAGGCGTGCCTGCAGTATACAAGCAGAGCTTGGGAATATTTTATTGGGCGTAGAAGTAGCGAACACGATCAGATCAATATCCGCAGCGGCTATTCCAGCGGCCTCTATGGCTCTCAAGGCAGCCTGCTCGGCCAGGTCAACCGTGGTTTGACCTTTCACCGCAATGTGGCGCTGTTCGATGCCGGTTCGTTCGCGGATCCACTGGTCCGTGGTGTCCACGGTTTTTTCTAGATCCTTATCGGTCACAATCTGGTCCGGCAAGTACGAGCCAGTGCCGGTAATACGTGCGAAGGTCATTCGTAATATCCTGCAGCTTCGATTTTTTGTCAATTCGCCATGTTATACCGGTCTATGCCAGCGATGTTATTAGCGATTTGTCGGTTGGACGCAAGTTTATTCTTTCTTAGCATGGCAGCGACAGCTATTTGGGTCTAGATTTAATCTTCGACGGTGCTGCGACGCACCTGAGTGATGACAAACAGGCATTTCATAAAACCGACAATTAGCTTTGCTGTCTCAGCCTCGGTTGTCCTTTCATCAAGCGTTCAAACCAAGATCAGCTACACATACTCCGGGCGTTAGCGAGCAAACCTTTGGCTCAATCCTGATACGGACATCGAATGACGCTCACTGAAATGGTTTTGCTGGCTGCCTTGGGCGGGGTCGCCGGCTTTATTAACGTACTCTCCGCCGGCGGTTCAATGCTCACCTTGCCCTTACTGATGTTTCTGGGCTTGCCGCCTCAGGTTGCCAATGGCACCAATCGAGTCGCTATAACACTGCAGAGCATGACCGCCGTTGGCAGTTTTTTCCGTAACGGGCACGGCCAGCTGGGTGTTGGTGTGCGACTGGCCGCGCCGGCTGTGCTGGGAGCCTTGTTTGGAGCTTGGCTTGCGACAGGCGTCTCAGCGGCCGTTTTTGAACTCATTCTGATCACCGCTATGATCGCCACTTCGATATTTTTACTGCTGCCTGCTCCAAAGCTGGACACTCGTCCGTTAACCCCCGAGCGACTTGGCCCAGTGATCTACGTCGCCATGTTTGTGGTGGGTCTATACGGTGGGTTTATTCAGGTGGGGGTAGGGGCGCTGTTTATCGTCGCGCTGCACCGTATGCTGAAAATAGACCTGCTTCAGGTGAACGTGCTCAAAGTCTTTATCATTCTTCTATACACCCTCCCGGCACTGGTGATATTCGCAGGCAGTGAGCAAGTACGCTGGGCCATAGGCCTGACCCTGGCCGCCGGTAATATTGTCGGGGCGATCGTTGCGGTGAAGGTCAACATCGGGCCGCGGGGGGCGCAGTGGGTGAAATGGCTGACTCTGATTATGGTGGGCGCCATCATTGCTCGCTTAATTGCTGGTTGAGGGAACCCACTCAACCTTCCCGCAGCAGCAGGGCCGGGTTCAGTCGCAGCGCCCGCAGCGTTGGCAGCAGGCCGGCCAGCATGGCAAGCGAACTGACGGCGCTCGCCACCAGCGCGCCCAGCCACCACAGATCGCCTGCCGGCAGTTTTAGCAACATACTCGCGAGTGGAAGGGCAATCAGTGCTCCGAGTGCGGTCGCGAACACGGTAGAAAGCAAGGTAAGTAACCCGGTTTCCAGCAGCATAGACTGCCGAATAGCCTGGTGCCTGGCGCCCAGGCAGTGAAGCAGGTTGGCTTCGTAGAGCTGTCGTCTGCGGCTGACACTGACCACGCTGGACAGCACAAGAAGGCTCGACGTCAAGCTTACCAGAGCAACGGTGGCGAGGCCGGCCGCCGCTTTGTTCAGCAGGTTACCGGCGGTTTCGAGCCAATCGGCTGTGCGCAGTGTGATCACATTCGGAATATTTCTGGCCAGCCACTGCTGTGACGTTTTTGCAGCCGCGTCAGTTTGGTAGACCACGCCTACGTGCCTGCCAATCAGGTCGTCCAGCGCGCCATCTTGCAGAACACCTTCGAACCAGAATCGGGTTTGCAGGCCTTTTTGCTGGTATATGGCTCTGATTTCGGCGGCAATTGTCTGGCCCTCAGCCTGAAACTTCACCCGGTCCCCTACCGTCAACCCGAGCTGATTGGCTTCCCGATCTTCCATCGCCATGAAGGCGGGCTCACCCTCTGGCGCCGGTGACAACCACCAGCTGCCACTGACAAGCTTCAAATCTTCCGGGTTTCCTGACAGATAACTGAGCTTGTACTCATCACCCATGGCTTCACGTCTGGCTTGCGAATTATTTACCAGAACATTTGCGATTGACTCGTTGTTGATTGCCACCAAGCGGCCACGAACCATTGGCAACAGTTCAATCCGGCTGGCCGGATCAAGGGCTTCGAGGCCAGACTCAAGCGAGTCAATCTGATCAGAAAAAACCTCATACAGGATCAAGGCAGGCGCTTCCGCCGGTATCGTGGATTCCAGCGCTCGAAGGAGGGTGCCTACGAGCAACGTGCAAGCCACCACAAGCGTCAGCGCGGTGCCCAGCGAAAGCAGGGTTGCCCGCAGCGGTGAATCCGGCCTGTGCAAATTGGCCAGCGCCAGTCGATGGGCAAAATTTCGATCGGCAAAGCCGCGGTCTTCCAGCGCTCTGGCTACGCGTTGCAGCCCCTTGATCAGACCTTCCAGTAAGCTCCAGAGCAATATCACCACCAGCAGGAACAGAAACCCGAGTTGTGGAGAAGGCAACCAGAGCAGAGTGGCGGCAATGTAGACCGCGAGCAGAAGATAACTCGCTATCCGCCAGCCGCGGGGCTCATGACTGGCCGCTTGGACCCGGCCTCGGAACAGCCCGGCCGGCGACGCAGCAAGTGCTTTGGCCAACGCCGGCAATGCGAAAATGTAGGCCGTCAGCACAGCAAACAGCCAGCTCAGCAACAATGGCACAAGCCAAAGCGCAATCCATTGGCCAGCTCCGCCAGCATCACCAGACTCAGGCAGCGCAAAGGCATCGCCGGCCAGACCAATGGCTGCAGCAGACAGCGCTAACCCTATGGCGCCGCCGATGATACCGGCCAAGCTGCCCAGCAGACTAATCTGGAGAAGATAGATAGCCACCAAAGGCCCGCGGCGCAAACCCAGCGTTTGCAGCGTGGCGATGGTGCCAAGTTTTTCGTCCAGGTAAGCATGTATGCTGTTGGCGACACCCAGGCCGCCAATGAACAGCGTGGTAAAAGCGATCAGAATAAACGCTGTTGCAATCTGGTCAAGCCGTTCGGACAGGCGTTCGCTGCGTTCGGCAAAGGTTGTGGTATCCCAGCGGGTATCGGGAAACGCCTGCTCGAACTCATCCAGCCAGACGTCCAGGTTGCGGTCAGTCTGCACTCGATATTCGTAGTCAACGCGGCTGCCGGGTCGAATCAGCCCGGTTGCTTCTGCCGCCGCTTCGGAAATCATGATCGGCAGGCCGCGCCAGTTGGCATTCAGGCTACGATCCGGCTGCGCCTGAATCAGGCCGTTGAGGCGAAAGGTTGCTGCGCCAATCTGAATCTGATCGCCAATGGACTGGCCCAGACGCTCAGCCAGCAGAGGATCAATGATGGCCCCCCAAAGATCATCCTTGAGTGCCGTGAGTTCCGCCAGTGGTTGGTCGGGCGTCAGTTGTAGTTCGCCGTAAAGCGGGTAGGCGACATCAGGGATCAGTATCTTGGCTCTGACGAAGCGTGTGCTGCTGTCATCACCCGCTTCATCTGCGGCGCTGGCCGTTCTTCCACCTACCATAGTGTTGAGCTCTCGAACCAGCGAGAGGCGGCCGGTTGCACGTACCCATGCGAGCACGTTATCCGGCAGAGGCTCACTGGCTTCCAGCTCGACGTCGCCGCCCAGAAGCGTACGGGTATCCGCTAGCAGACTCTGCTCGATAACCCGGTAGAGACTGGCCGTGGCAGCCACCAGGGTAACGCCCAGTATGAGGCAAGCCAGAAAAACCTTGAGCGCGGAAATGCGCGAGCGCAGATCCGAAATCGCGAATGTCAACATCCAAAACGGTCTGGCGAATGTTTCAGACGTCATAGAGATGTCCGCCGTCCATCCGAACCCTGTGCTGACAGCGCTTCGCGACATCTTCGTCGTGGGTCACCAGCACCAGCGTAGACTTGCTTTTGTTATGCAGGTCGAACAGCAGCGAAAGCGCCTTCTCGCCGGTTTCCTGGTCCAGATTGCCGGTAGGCTCGTCACCCAACAGCAAACTCGGCTGATGCACCAGTGCCCTGGCAATCGCGACACGCTGCTGTTCGCCACCAGACAGCTGCGCTGGATAGTGCTGCAATCGATGGCCCAATCCAACAGCCTCCAACATGGCAATAGCTTGCTCACGGGCGTGAGCTTGCCCGGCAATTTCAAGCGGCAGGCTGACGTTGCCCAGCGCGCTGAGGCCCGGCAGCAAGTGAAACGACTGAAAAATAATGCCGAGGTGTTTACTGCGCCAGTCAGCCAATGCACCTGAATCCATGTCGCCAAGGCGCTGGTTGCCAATCAGGACCTCGCCCTTGTCCGGACGTTCAAGACCAGAAAGCAGCAACAGCAGGGAGGTCTTCCCGCTTCCGGATGGGCCGGTAATCGCCAGTGTCTCGCCGGGTGGAACCTTGAGTGACGCGTTATTGAGCACGACGACAGCACCCGATTGCGTTGGATAGATGAGGTGAATGCCGCTCATTTCGACGCTGGTGGACACAGAGGCTCCTTGTTTTGCAATTAATGCGAATCCTATCAATCCGCCATGTTACTGTATAACACTATGAAGCCTAATAAACGTGAACTTAAACACATGGAACGTCAGCTCGTTGTGGCGCTCACTGAAGCCTGCGCCGCTGCAAAAGTTGAAACACACGGTTTTTGCTGGCTTACCCACGATAACGGGGTAAGTCAATTTCCGGTGGGCCTTCGAGTAACCTGGATTTTTGATACCCGGGCCAACCTTGAGCAAGCGCTTGTTGATGGTTTTAAACAGCGTGCGCGTGCGCGGACCCTGGCCGCACTTGAACAAACCGGCCTGGACCCAGGCATCATTTCCAATTGCCTGCAGTTTGACAGCGAGGAAGCCTGCACGAACGCCAAAAAAGGTAACTGGTTGGCGCGGCTGACGCAGTTACGGCGCACCACGCATTAAGGGTAGGCGACACCTAACAATTCGCAGGCAGGGAGCTTCCGTGACGACGGAAATAGGAACCCCCTATCACCGGATTCCTGGGCGTGGGCCAAACCCCCGCCATTTTGCACTTGCTGGTCAATAAACCCGCCAATGAGCGTTGGGCGGTACTGGTCAATGAGTTCGACGAAATAGGTATTGATAGCGGTTTAATACGCTGACGGTTTTACGTCGATTGGCTTGCCCGGTTGCCAAATGCCTATTTAGCTTCGCATTCAAGGTGTGTAGGTTGTCCAGTTGGATTGATACGGCGCCGAAAGGCTCTGGTGAAGCAATCATAGCGACGGCAACGAAAACGATCATCAATGACGATGTGATTTTGTGGGTACGGGTAAAAAAGTGTCGAAATAACATAACTGCGAGCTGTCTCCCCGAGCTGCCAAGAATCGCCGGTCAGGCATGAGTTTTTTGCGGCCGGATGAAGCATCGGAAAGCGCTGGATGTACCGAAAAGAACAGCAACAACACAGACGATTGTTGGGCCTGTCGAGGTGTCCATGACGTAAGACACCTGCAATCCAGCCAGTGAAGCGCCGCACCCGATGATTGCCGCAATGATGGCCATTGTTTCTGGCGTTCTGCTGAAGGGGCGAGCCGTCGCTGCCGGTACAATCAGCATGGCGGCAATCAGCAACACACCCACTACTTTAATAGCCACAGCCACAACGACCGCCAACGATAAGGTGAGAATCATGTTCTCTCGCTTCGGTGAAAGGCCACTTGCGCAAGCGAGTTCAGGGTTAACGGTTGACGTAAGCAAAGCCGACCAGCGCCAGCCAACCAATGTGAGCACGAGGGCTGCGCCACCCCAAATCACACCAAGATCAAGGGTGCCCACAGAAAGAATGTCACCAAACAGATAGGCCATAAGGTCGATGCGAATGCCCGACAAGAAGGAGACTGCCACCAGGCCAAAGGCTAGCGAAGAGTGCGACAAGACGCCAAGCAGAGTATCCATCGCGTAACCGCGTTCACTCAGAGTGGTAACGACCAAAGCCATTAACAGGGACACCACCAAAACCCCTGCAAATATTGGTATGGACAACGTAAGTGACAATGCCACCCCCAGAATGGCAGCGTGTGCGGTTGCATCGCCGAAAAAAGCCATACGTCGCCAAACAATAAAGCAGCCAAGCGGCGCCGCGGCGATTGCAACACCCAGGCCGGCAAGAGAAGCACGAAACATAAAGTCATCGAGCATTAAAGAGCTTCCTGGTGTCGGGGAGTCGCATGATCATAGTGGCGGTAGCTCGCGAACATTTCCGCATTGTCGAGGCCAAACAATAATCGATATTCGGGGGCGACCTTGACAACTTCAGGCGCGCCTTCGCAACAAATACTGCCGTTCAGGCAGATCACCCGATCCGATGTCCGCATCACCGTGTGCAGCTCATGGCTGACCATCAGGATGGCGCAACCCAGTTCCTGCCGCACCCGCTCAATCTGCCGGTAAAAGTCTGCTGAGCCAGAATGGTCCAGCCCTTGGGTGGCTTCATCCAACAAAAGCAGATCCGGTTTCTCTATGAGGGCTCGAGCCAGCAAGACGCGCTGGAATTGACCTCCGGACAGGGTGCTTAACTGTTGTTTGCCAAGGCCGGACAACCCCGCTTGATGAAGAGCCGTCTCCATGTCGTCCTTTGGCTGGCGCTTGGGAAGCGATAGAAACCGATAAACCGTCATTGGAAGTGTTTCATCAATATTAAGGCGCTGCGGAACATAGCCGATAATCTGTTTACCGATAATGTCAACCTGACCGGAGGTCGGTAGCTGGGCGCCGATAATCGCGCGCAGAAGCGTCGATTTTCCTGACCCGTTCGGGCCGACGATCGTCACAATTTCGCCCCGCTCTATATGAATATTAATGTCTGTTAGCACACTGTTTCCGCCAAAACTGACGGACAGGTTTTTGGTGGCAAGGACTCTCATTTTTTTCCCCATCGAAAGCAGGTCCCACGCATCTGCACAGGTCTGACGCATTTTTCAGTGTTCACGACACACGCCTCTTTCCTTGTTAATAGCAATGTTATAACATAACATAAAACAACATAATAGTAACAGGGCTTCCATCACAAAAGGCTGAAAAGAATGAGAAAACATCAAAATTTACTGGCTGCTGCGTTTATGGCAACCTTGCCGTTTAGTGCAAATGCTGTCCCTAACGTCGCGACCGATGTCACACCCATTCACTCACTGGTGTCGCAGGTCATGGCGGGCGTAGGCGCGCCGGATCTACTTGTTCAGTCTGGCGCTTCGCCGCATAACTATTCGCTCAGCCCGTCAGAAGCTCAAGCATTACAGGAAGCGAACCTCGTGTTCTGGGTAGGTGAGGGCCTGACGCCCTGGCTGGAAAGGTCTCTGGATAACCTGTCCCTCGATTCAAGAAAAGTCGAGTTGCTGGAGGTGGTGGGCACAACAACCTATGCCTTCAGGGAAGGCGCTACGTTCGACGCTCATGACGACAATGATCATAACAAGGAAAAAGAGGGTGGGCACGACGCTCATGATGACCTCCAGCATGATGAGAGGACAGAGGACGATCATCATGAACACAGCGGTACAGACCCGCATGCGTGGTTAGACCCCGCCAACGGAAAGGTCTGGCTTGATGCAATAGCAGTGGCTCTGGCAGACAAAGATCCTGAAAATGCTGCTCAGTACCTTGAAAATGCAGCGGCGGGAAAAGCTGACATTGATGCCGCAGTCAGTCGTATTGAGATCACCATAGATCAGCTCAAGGATAGACAATTCATCGTTTTTCATGACGCCTACCAATACTTTGAAAAACGTTTCGGAATTCCGGCGGCGGGGGCGATCTCAATCGGGGATGCATCAAAGCCAAGCCCAGCCCGGATTGCAGAAATCAGGGGAGTTGTGACGGATTTAAACGTAGGCTGCGTGTTCACTGAGCTGCAATACAGCCCAGGTATCGTTAAGGCTATTTTTGGCGGAACGGGTGTTAATACGTCTGGCGTTATTGACCCGTTAGGATCAGGCCTGGCGACCGGCGCTAACCTGTACCCTGACTTATTGATCAAGATCGCGGACGGGCTCCAGTCATGCCTTGGCGAAAAGTAGGGGCTGCGGGCCCTCCACTTGTCTCATACTTTCCGTTCGCGGCCTTCAAACCGCTTGCGGGCCTGATCCGAGTTAACGTAAACCGACTCGGTAAAAGCCGCGCTGGCATGGCCAAGTTCTTCGCTGATATGGCGAATATCCGCGCCGGATTCGATAGCCTGGCTGGCGCCGGTGTGACGCAGGTAATGGGTTTCTGATCTTATCGCTTCGAGCTGTTGGGCTTCGTCGACAAAACCGGCTTCCTCCATCCGCGCAACAGCCAACATAACAGCCTGCTCGTAAACACGTTGAACCTGACGTTTGCCCAGTGCTGTGCCATGGGTTGAGGGTAGGACAGGGTGGTGATCGCCCGGACCTGGCATAGGCGATGGCAGGCCCAAGTGGGTGCGCCAGCGTTTCAGGTAAGGCAGGTAGGCATCGGCCAAGGTGACCGAACGGGCTTTATCGCCTTTACCAAATACAAAAAACGACCAATATTGCTCGCCTTGAATGACTTTCCTGCGGAAATCGCCAAAAACCGGCACTCGTTCTGCACCATCGTCTAGCGGGCGCGGCGCTAACTCGCCAACCCGAAGAAACAGCGACTTCATGGTTACAATCACAAACAAATGTCGTTCGCATTTTGGGTTTTGATCGGCTTCTGTGATCAAGGTCTCTAGCAACCAGGACCACTGCCAATCGGTTAGCCGGCGCACTGCGACTTCAAGATCTTTGGCGAGTTGCGGCTTAGCGCGACGATCACGGCGACGTAAATCGTTAAGTGGGTCTGCTAGCAAGTATTGCTGGTGAACCAAGTATTTGAAGAAGGTTTGTAAAGCAGTTCGGCTGGCGTTCAAGCTGGCTTGGCTGGCATTGTAATCGGCGTTTTCATCACTAGAGCGCAACGCGAACGGACGCCATTGCCGGTTGGGTAGGCGTAAACCGTTGGCATGGGTGAAAGCCGAAAACACGCCACGAGCAATCCAGCTGTGGGGCGGGGTTTTCAAAGTCTTGAAATACGCGGTCACAACATCGGCGTCGGTTTGCGCCAACGTGCGTTTGGCGGTTACCCAAAGATAATTCAAAAAACGCTGAACCTCGCCGCGAAAACGTGAAAATGTTCCAGCTACGTCGGCGTATTTCATCAGAAATTGGCGACTCATTTCATAATCATCGTGCAGGGTGGCCGTGAGCTGCGGCAAAGACGCCAGAAATGTCGGTATAGATGGGTGGCAATGAAAGTCTGACAGATCTTCAAGGTAATGAGCAGTATCAAACAGCGGCTGACCGGCAAAGGAGGCTGACACGTTAGTCCTTAATATGGATGATTTTGAGTGACACCGGTGATCTAATCCTTCCGGCGTTCAATTTAACCACTATTTTCAGTAAAGGCCTAAAACGGGTCTGGATTTTCACTCCGGCAACTCCTGACTGCATCAGCATGTGGGTTCACTGATTTTGAATCAATAACGGATTTTTTCGCCACCCTGATAGGACCTTCGTCAAATTACGGCTTTTACTCGCTGATCATCCAATATCCTTGAAATGGCTTCGGGGAGCTGAGCGGGACCGTAAAGAAAGCCCTGTATCTGCTGGCAGCCAAGCCCTCTCAGGTAAGCCAGTTGCGCATCTGTTTCTACACCTTCCGCAATAATGTTTAATTTCAGGCCGTGAGCCATGGCCACGATAGCGTTAACAATGCAGGCGTCGTCTTCTTTATTGCCAATTCCGCGGACAAACGACTGATCTACTTTCAACGTATGGATAGGCAACTGATGAAGGTAGTTCAGCGAGGAGTAGCCAGTACCGAAATCATCAATCGCAATGCGAACCCCATGATCGGCCAGTTTTCGGAGCTTCTGGCTGATCTGTTCAAGGTCCTTCATAATAACATTTTCGGTAATTTCGATTTCCAGATGGCTGGCTGGAAACTCTTCATTTTTGAGCTGCCTTATTAGGTTTTCGACAAATCTCGGGTGCTCTATTTGAAGCGGCGACAGGTTTACTGCCAATCTTAGATCCCTGTTACCATCCAATATCCACCCTTTGACCTGCCGGCAGGCTTGGGCCAGTACCTGCTCGCTAAGCGCGACAATCAGTTTGGTTTCTTCGGCCAAGGGCAAAAAGTCCTTGGGGTAGAGCAGCCCCAAACCCGGGTGCTGCCAGCGAACCAGCGCTTCCAGTCCCACAATGCGTCCACTTTTGGCGCAAACCTGAGGCTGGTAGTAGACCCGCAGTTCGTTGTGCTCAAGAGCCTGCCTGAGATCTCTTTCCAAGCTGAGACGGTTGGCGGTGTCGATACTCATGGATTCGCTGTAGAAACGGTAGCCATCCTTGCCCCGGGCCTTTACGTGATACATGGCAGTATCTGCGTTCTGGATCAGCTGATCCAGTGAGAGGCCAGCCTCTGGGTAAAGGGAAATACCGATACTTACTCCGATAAATACCTCATGTTCGCCTAACTGAAAGGGCGCTTTGAGAGCATCAATCAGTTTCTTGGCAATACGCCGGGCATCGTTACTGTTATTAATGGCGGGCAGCAACAGTGTGAACTCGTCACCGCCAAAACGTGAGAGAGTGTCGCCCCTACGAAGACAGTGCTCCAGACGCTGCGTGACCATTTGCAACAAAATATCACCCATGGCGTGACCTAGAGTATCGTTAATCACCTTGAACCGGTCCAGGTCTAAAAACATGACTGCGAGTTTTTGTTTGCTGCGCTCCGCTTGGGTGATGGCAAGACTCAACCGGTCGGTAAACAGTGCCCGATTGGGCAACCGGGTTAGCAAATCATGGTAGGCTTGAAAATTTATAAAGGCTTCCGATTCCTTGCGTTCAGTCACGTCTCTTGCCGTGCCGTAAAACCGCGCCTTGGGACCAGAGGTTCGGGCATTGAAACCGGCTCCCAAAGGCAAGGTTTCGTGATCAATCGGAAACCCGGTAATCTCGAAATACCGATTGGCTTTTTGGCTGCCCCGGGTTTTGAGTTTCACGTCGAAAGTGCGGGGGTTTTCGGGCGTAACGCTTGGATCCCGAAGGGTATGGGTGCCGCGAGCAATGTCCTGTTCGTCAAGTAAATGCCGGAAATGCTTTCCGTTAAGCTCTTCACTGCTGTAACCCAACAACGATTCAATCTTTCTGTTGATGAAACAGAAACGCCCTTTGTCATCAAGCATAAAGACAATGTCTGGGGAGTTGTTGACGATGTAGCGGTGCAGCACTTCGGACTTTTCAAGTCGCTGTTGCACATCGGTATGAGCTCTGACCAACGACTGTTTGCCCAACGCAATTTCCAGCGTGGTCAGCATTTCGTCCGGGTCAAAAGGTTTCTTAATGTAACCTTGAGCTCCTCGGCGCAGCGCACGACTGACAGAACTGAAAGAACTCTCTCCGCTCACCACAACAATACCGCATCTGGGCTGAACTCTTGCAGCATGGGACATGACCTCAAAGCCATCCAAGTCAGGCATTCTAAGGTCGAGCATGGCGAGATCAAAGGTGCACGTGTTCAGCTGTCGGCAGGCTTCTCTTCCGCCCAGCGCCGGGGTAACAAGATAACCCTGTTGCTCCAGCAGAGAGGAGAGACTGCTCAGCAGCCTCGGGTCGTCATCGGCGACGAGTATCCTGGCTAAAATAGTGTCAGTCACTGGCGAATGGATTGGTTGCCGTGTCATCGCGCGCTGCCCATAATTTATGTCAGACCTTTGTTGGGATCGAACGCCGCCGGCAGGAGAACCCTGAAGCTGGTACCAGAGCTCCCCGTGCGGTATCCAATGATGCCCTCCATGTCATCAATAAGTTGTTTGACAATACTCAGCCCTAATCCGCTGTGAGTCACGCCCTTACTGGATTGCACCGGATTGAACAAGCTACTTTGAATGGCTTTCGGTAGACCCGGGCCGTTGTCTTCGATAAGCATTTCGATCCACTGCCGGCCTTGTTGCCAGATGGGCGAGGCACTTGCAAGCCTAAGCTTTCCACCATCTGGCATGCACTCTACCGCGTTTCGGATCAGGTTAAGAATCACCTGGCGCACCGGCGCTCGGCCAGCGGTCAGATCTGTTGATTCTTCGCTCAGAATCAGGTCGCAATCAATGTCGCCGTCGGTGAACAGACTGTCCTGGAACAGGTCGTGCAAAGCTCTCAATTCTCGATTAAGGCTTGTCGGCTCGTCGACGTTCGGGTTGAGCTCTTGGCTCTCACCCATCTGCACCAACAGATTGCTAGCGCGCTCAAGCTCTTCCCGGATAATGTCCAGTTGCTCCCGGACCTGTTCGTTTTCGAGCCGCCCCCTCAGTTGAAAAATATACTGTCGAATGATGGTTAAGGGATTGCTGATCTCGTGAATGTGACGCCGTACATTGTCTCGGGCAAGAGCTTGGTCAATGTTCTCTGCTTTCACATCGTTCTTGTTTTCTGCCTCTTCGTTCGCAATCAGATGCGATAGTCGCGCGCAGAACATTCCAGCCAGCTCCAGCGTTGACGCCATGTTTACGGCATCGGTGCCAATCACAAAAACGCCCTGACAGTCGTCTTTGGACCGCACCGGGACAGCCACCAGTGAGGATGCGTTGAGCAGCGCCATTAGTTGTTTGTCAAGCACGTTGGGAGCGCGGCCAGCCAGCTGCACAGCTCTTTGGTCCCTGAAGCTTTGCGTCAACACACTGCCTGTGGACGCGGCAACAATCGTCATGTCGGGCGGTTCACCTTGACTGTCGGATGCCAGGATCAAGATGTCATCGTCGACTCTAAAAAATAGACTGGGGCAGCCTGTTAATAAAGTGAGGTTGGTCACTGTGCTGGCGAGCACCGGGCCTGAACTGTCGGCCAGGCTGAGAGCCTGATCGGTCATGGCCTGGCGAATGACGGTATCGCGCAATGTCTGGTTTGCCTTGCGGCCGTCGTAGGCCTGCTCAAGAACAACGCCCAACGATTGCGCAAGGGCAGCAACGTCATGATTGATACGCAGTGATAATTCCCGAGTGAGATCTTCACCAAGACTGAAAATGGTACCTGCGGCGGCAATGCCAGCCGCATCGGACTGAGCCAGCCGTGTTGACAGATTAATCAGCTTGACCAGGTGGGCCGCATCACGGATTTCCGACGCCGGAGCCTTTTGATAACGCATAGCATCTGCTGCCATCGGTCCCAACCCCCAGGTCTGAGCAAGCTGCGCTGCGATCTCTGCTTGGTGAACGAGATACTCCTGTTGAAGATCATTCGGCGTCATGTTCAAAGCAATCAGTTCGCCAATGTTGTGGAGCATTCCCAACATAAAAGCTTCGTCCGCCGAAGGGTAGCGGGTGAGTGTGGCGAGGGTCTTGGCAGTCAGTGCAGTGGTGAGAGAGTGGCGCCAAAAATCACGAAGTTGCTGCCACTGGCCCGCACCGAGATCGAACATCAACTGCCGGAGCGAAGCGGTAAGCACCAGGGTTCGTAAACGTTCAGTGCCAAGCCGGAGCAATGCTTGCTCAACTGAGCGAATTTCTCCCGACCGGCCGTAGAGTGATGAATTGGCCGTGGCCAGTACCTGCGCCGTGAGTGCGGTGTCAGCCAAGATAATGTCGCTGATATGACGATAGCTGTCTTCTTTTCGACACGCTTCCAGCGCCCTGAATGTGACTTCGGGGAGGCTGGGTAATTGTGTGTTAGGCGATATTTTCATGGAATTGCCAGTCATATATGTCTGAGATTTCATTGATTATCACCATAATGTTATGAGCTTAAACGATCAATTCCATTAAATAAATACAGGCTTTTGTAAAATTTACTAAATCCTGCATAGATTAATTAAAGTCCGACTTGAGTCTCACATTGTGGCGAACGAAAACCCGTTAATAGGAACTATTCTATGCCATCCACCTGATAATACCGCGCAAAATATTGTCAAAAATGCGACGGCTGTACCGGAAGTGCAGCCTCGCTGGTTATATTGTCCGGTGTGTTCGCGGTAAACTTAAATAAGAAATTTAGTCTGCATTATTTCTCTGACCGTGGTTTTGCAGTCAGTATCAAAGAGAGGCCAATGACGGATTCAAGACATATTTCAGCCCAGCCCAGGGTTATTGCCGTTACCGGTGGTAAAGGTGGTGTCGGTAAAACCTCTGTTGCTATCAATCTTGCACTGGCCCTTACGCGCGAAGGTCACAACGTGCTGCTGCTCGACGGAGACTTGGATCTTGCCAATGTTGCCATCATGCTGGGCCAGTATCCGAGACACACTCTGGAACACGTATTGCGCCAGGAATGCACACTGGATGAAATCATCATGGAGGCGCCTTTAGGACTGCATGTGATTCCTGGGGCCTCGGGAGTACAGAGCTGCATTGACATGGGTGTTGCGGGAAGTCTCAATTTGCTCAAGAGTCTTGCTGCACTGGAACGCCGTTACGACTATGTTCTGATTGACACCGCTGCTGGCCTGCAGCCCGTTGTTCTTCACATGATTGCCTCCGCTGTCATGGCCTGTGTCGTGGTAACTCCTGACCCTGCTTCTCTAACCGATGCCTTTTCGCTCATCAAGGTGTTGCAGCGGCAAGGCTACCGGCGTACCCCGAGTGTGCTGGTTAACATGGCTCACGGTGCCAGTCAGGCACAATCAATATTTCGGCGCTTTGCAGCGGCATCGCAAAATCACTTAGGTGTACGACCACATTATTTGGGCGCCGTCTGGCGTGACGAGACACTGCGTCGATCAGTGATCACCCAGCGCCCGGTGGCTTTGCTGGCTCAGTCGGACCCGTCTTGTCGGCAGTTCCACTCACTGGCGGATAGGGTGAAGATAAGGTTGGAACAACTGCCACCCAGAAAATCCGGAGTGGCGGCCCATTGGTACAAAGCAGTCCGTAGGTCAGAGCAAGATAAACCCACCGCAACGCCCGCTAACGAACCCACGCCAGTAAAAGCCGAAATCGGGACCCGGGTTCGGCAGGCCATTGTCGAATTCAATGATCTTATCTCGGATCCTTTATTGCCGCCAACGCTCCGCCACGAGGCATTGACGGCCTGCTTTGCACTGCTTGGTACGATAGATGACGATACCCTAGAGATTATCCAAACCGGACTGACAGCGCTTGACTGGGAATCTGTAAACGTCACCCAACGAGCCCGCTTCGCCACTCATTTGCAACATTTGGCAAGCCAGATTGTGCCCGAGTCTTCAAGGCAGGGAAGCGTCCAGTCCGTGACTCGAGGCTCCGACCTGGAGCCGCGTTACGATCAGGTCATATTTGGCGACCAAGAGTGTCTGCTGAAGACCCTTCGTGAACAACCCAACAACGTCTCTCTGGACCACTTTCTGCGCGGCTTGGCCGGTAAGACGGATAAACGATTCGAGGGCTGAAATAACGCCATCGGGCTGTTCAATCTGATCAAGAAATCGCGATGATTCAGTTCGGTTGCTCGCAACGTGCGAGCCGATACACCCACTTACGTTCGAAGATTCCACGCAGGCAATTCCAGAAATTGCACGAAGCGGCAACGATGATACTGCAGCCGTATTCAAAGAAGAACAGTTTCTCCAATGGGCGAGATCAAATGACGTCGCAATACCACTACCAAGAATTAGAGAACTGGTTACTGCGGGGGATTTCTGAGCACCGTTGGCGATTGGGTGAGCGTTTGCCATCGATTCGTACATTATGCATCGAGCGAAACCTGTCGGAAGCAACGGTTCAAAACGCTTTACAAAGGTTGGAGGCGCAAGGTCTAGTAGAGGCTCGATCTAAGACAGGCTACTTCGTTACTTTACCGCCCACCCATATAAAAAGATCTCTCAACGCTGGCCAAGTTGAGGCACCTCGTCCTGTCACTGTGAGTGACCTGTTTCTCGATATTATGAAGCGCAGTGCTGCTTTTGACCTGTTGCCTGATCCAGGTTCCGGACGACTTCCCCCCGGAATAGTGAGTTTGAATCGTTCAATTGGCAGAGCTCTGCGGCGTCAACAAGGCGAGCATCACCAATATTACGATACGCCAGCGGGCGTTCCTCGTTTTCTTGAGCAGCTTGCGTCTAACTACGCTAGGCGGGGTTGGGCTGCAAGACCTGAACAGCTGTGCGTCACTTCCGGTTGTCAACATGCGTTGTTTTTGGCGTTGATGGCGTGTTGCAGTCGTAACGACGTCGTGGCGGTTGAGTCACCAGGATTCTACGGCGTGTTACAGCTCTTGGAGCAATTAGGCCTTCGCGTTATTGAGGTGCCGAGTTCCATTGAAACGGGTATGAATATTGATGCTCTTGAGGAGGCTCTGAAGCGTTGGAAGGTCAAAGCTTGTATTGTATCGCCGGCTTACGCCACCCCCGGTGGCGCATTAATGCCCATCGGCGCGAAAAGGCGTCTGATTGAGTTAGCAGAACGTCATGACCTCGCTGTGATTGAGGACGACATATACGCTGATACCGCGCTAAACGGCACGCCAGACCCTCTCAAGGGAATGGATTTGAATGAACGAGTCATTCTCTGCAGTTCATTTTCCAAAAGCGTTTCCCGTGACCTTCGACTGGGTTGGGTGTCAGGGGGCGTTGCAGAGTACATGGCTGATGGCAGTTTAGGTTCACACCTTCGCCGTCAACGTAACGAACTTCGAATTAATCGAGATTGTTTGATCGCATCTTTACAGACTTGGCCCTGTGAAGCGCGTATTAGCAGTTCTCAGGGCGGGTTGGCGATCTGGGTTGAGTTACCAGAGTACGTGGACACGTTGTCTGCGTATGTTCCAGCGTTGAACAACGGCATTGTAATAACCCCAGGACCGCTGTTCTCAACCTCTGACCAGTTTCGAAACTGTTTGAGAGTTAGCTATGCACATCCCTGGAATAGCGCCCGTTTGGGGGCATTGGCCAAACTGCGAGACCTGCTGCTGTAGAAGTGAATCAACTCATACCTTTTTTGTTTCGATCTCCCTTAGGATTTGGTTCTGCTATCGCCGATTTTAATCGTTTGCGCGTTTGGTCTGTTTTTTTTGACAGTGTGGGCAGGCCGAGTTTGGTGTGGTTATACCTGCCCACAGAGCGCCTGGATGTGGGTATTTATGTGGGTAGAAAAGATTTCAGAAGGTGGCAGGAACCAACGTAAAAGCTGGATCGAGCTCCTACGAGTCTTCAAAAGTATATAAAAAATCGAAAAACATGGGCTTTGGTTTCTTATCAGCGTGGTCACCGCGGCTATTCTTGTTGGTTATTTTACGCCTATTCGTGAGCTAGCACCCTCGTTACTGACTTTTCGAGCGGTTGAGTGGGCGACCTTTTGGGTGTTTTTCTTTACGCTTGCTACCTATCTCAATGCGGGTTGGCTACGAGAAAAAGCGTGCCTTCGTATGTGCCCATACGGACGTTTTCAATCGTCTATGCTGGATGAAGACTTGTTGGTTATTAGTTACGATGTGGATCGTGGAGAAGCGAGGGGCCCCAGGAGTTCAGGATTGGACTACAAAGCTGAGGGATTAGGCGACCGTGTGGATTGTCAGATGTGCGTACAAGTATGCCCTACGGGGATTGACATCCGAGACGGCCTTCAGATGGAATGCATTGGCTGTGCGGCGTGTGTCGATGCCTGCGACTCTGTTATGGAAAAGATGGGTTATGAAACAGGCCTCATCAGGTACACCAGTGAGCGAGAACTCAGTGGCGGGCCTTTGAAAATTGTTCGTCCTCGGCTCGTAGGCTATGGCGCTGTGCTGATAGCCATGATCATAACGTTGATCTGGGCCATAGTTTCGAGGCCTCTCGTGAGCTTGGATATCGCCAAGGACAGAGGCCTGTATCGCTTGAATACGCAAGGCGAGGTAGAGAATAGCTACACATTGAAGGTCATCAATAAAAGTCATCAAAACAGAAGATATAATGTCAGTGTAAAAGGACTCGAAGGCTTGAATCTAATTGGCCCGGCGTATGTCAGCTTAAACCCTGGAGAGCAGCTGGCGTTTCCATTATCCGTAAGTGTGGCGTCTGACGCGCTGAAATTTGATGTTACGGACATTGCATTTTATCTGACTCAGATTGGGCAAGAAGATTCAAATTTAATGTCAACAAGCAGGTTTATGGGTCCATTAAACAACCATAGAAAGTACTGAATTTCTGGTGTCTGTAGGCGTATTCGCCTAATTTTTTGCAGATACGGATTTTTCAACTCACTCCGTATGCCTAATATAAAGGATTGAATCAGTGACTACCTTAAAGTATATAGCTCATTACTCTGAGCAAATTAAAACACAAGCAGGTTTGCTGATTACCAGTGGTCGCTTAGGTAACTATCTCGAAAAAAAATATCCAGACCTTCACGAAATACAAAGCGATAAGACGCTGTACCACTATGTGATTGGGCTAAAAAATCAGTATATGCGTAAAGGCAACCCTATTTATCAGGTCAGCTACAATAGCAAACTCAAGGTGCTTAAAAATGCGCTGGGTGTTCATACTTACCAATCACGAGTGCAAGGCAGTAAGCTAAAGTCACATAACAGCATTACGGTAGCCAGCTTATTCAAAGAGGCGCCGCCTGAGTTCTTGCGAATGATCGCAGTGCACGAGTTATCGCATCTAAAAGAAAAAGAGCATAACAAAGCGTTCTATCAACTGTGCTGCCATATGGAGCCTGATTATCATCAACTTGAGCTAGATACCCGTTTGTGGCTGCACTGGCGTGAACAACAATTGACCCATTTCTAAACTTGCAGCAATCACAAAAGGGGTGGTATTCAGGGCAATGCGGAATAACTCGGCCTAAATCCTCAAGCAAGGCCCCTTTTAGATTTCAAGTTACCTTGGGTAACTGCCTCCAATCCGTCGTGTAAGCCGGCGACAAATGCTCTTTTCGCATTGCATAAGCCGCTGGGCCTGCCTGCCGGGCACTGCATACCTTTGTCCGTGATCTTCGGTTGATCTCGTCCATCACGGACATCAACCGGGCGGCTCGGTCATCCTGATCAGGTGATGGACTGGCAAAAAAATCTGCTTGGATGGCCGCCCCGTTAACCAGGTCACTCAACATCACGCCGGCTTTCGCATAGTCGTAACCCGGCCGATACATAGGCCTGAGTAAACTTAAAACCTGCTGAACGATGACTCTCGAGTCTTGTGTCGGTGTAATCAGCCCGACGGATGCGCTATTAAAATACTGAGGCAGCTCCGTTCGGAACGCGTTGGTTCGCAAAAACACCATCAGTGCGCCAGCGTACTGCTCCCCTTTTCGGAGTTTTTCTGTCGCTCTTGCTGCAAACTGGGCAACGGCTTCTTCCAGATCGGACAGGGGTTTTACCGGGGAGCCAAACGAGCGGGAGCACATAATCTGCTTTTTCGGCTGGGGGGCATCCTCCCAGGGTATGCAGGCAATTCCATTCAGTTCACGAATCGTGCGTTCCAGTACCACAGAAAACTGTTTACGCAACGTTGCAGGATCAGCGTCAGCGAGTTTGAGCGCGGTGGTGATCCCCATAGCCTGGAGTTTGGCTGATATTTTCCGGCCAACACCCCAAACTTCATCCACGGGCGCCAAAGCCATTAATCGTCGCTGCCGTCCAGTATCGGTCAGATCGACAACACCCTCAGTTGCCCGGTATTTTTTAGCCGCATAGTTGGCGAGTTTCGCTAAAGTTCGAGTGGGCGCGATGCCGACACAAACTGGCAGGCCGGTATTCTGAACAACGATGTCTTTCACCTGGTGCCCAAAATCTCTCAGGGGCACAACCCGCTCAACGCCTGAAAGATCCAGAAACGCCTCATCGATGGAGTACACATCTACCCGCGGCGCCAAGGCTTCCAGAGTCGTCATTACACGCCGGCTCAGGTCACCGTAAAGAGTGTAATTGGACGAAAACAAGTGAATGCCATGCAGTCGAATTTCCGATCGTATGTGGTGTACCGGAACGCCCATTTTAATGCCAAGCGCTTTAGCCTCCCGTGAGCGGGCAACCACGCAGCCGTCATTGTTGGACATCACAATCACTGGGGTATCCCGCAAATCCGGTCGAAATAGCTTTTCACAACTGGCGTAGAAGTTGTTGCAGTCAACAAGGGCAAACACCGTTTTCATGCAGTTGCCTCGGTGGACGTCATCATGACTTCCGTCCCCGCTTAAACGATCGGACGACGCTGGTGACCACACCAAATACTTCTAACACCATGCCGTCCTCGATAAGGATTGGCTGATAAGCCGGGTTTCTTGGAAGCAGGCACACTGGTAGAGGTGTGAGATGTAGCTCCTTTACCGTCATCTCTGACTCCAGGCTGGCAATAATGATGTCACCGTGCTGTGCTCGCAGAGATCGGTCAACCACCAGGACATCGCCAGGAAAAATGCCGACACCGATCATGGATTCCCCTTGCACTCGCACAAAAAAAGTCGCCGCGGGGTGTTGAATGCACAACTCATTTAAATCGAGAGTTTTCTCAATGTAGTCTTCTGCGGGTGAGGGAAAGCCAGCGGATACTCGCTCCAGAAAGAGCGGGATGCGCAAGCGGAGGAAGGTTTGGGCGTCACCAAGCAAGATGCAGGACATGATTTACACCAAATACTGTTTATTTATACAGTAGTTTGATGAGATTCGATCGCCGGGTCAAACAAGTTTAGAAAAAATTTGGCTGCATGAGGTTCGTGAGATTGCACCTGCATATTCCTCGACCGATGCGCGAGTTTCGGAGAT
>Ga0307931_1000086_pt1 | contig 48574 bp, 39 predicted proteins | sample OrgLakmetageno47_FD_201816 | JGI IMG/M metagenome (GOLD analysis project Ga0307931, IMG submission 201816) | Saline water microbial communities from Organic Lake, Antarctica - #47 | ecosystem: Environmental > Aquatic > Non-marine Saline and Alkaline > Saline | place: Antarctica: Organic Lake...
GCCCAGGGCTCTACTGACACCACACATCAAGCTCGTTCGCGCCATAATTATTTAGCAACAGTGTGTTTGAATTTTTAAGGCCTTTCGAATTAACGAATCGGTACTTGAGGCCTTTCGAATTATCCTCTACTGGCATCACCAATCACCCTCTATTCAGTCGAACAAGCATACAGCTGTGTAGAAGTGCGAGGCAAAAGTCGACGGTTTTTTGCCAGTTATGGCAGTCTTACGTTCTGCTAGTCCGAAGCCTACCAACAGGAGAGTTGAGCCCAGTAAGGAAGAGAAGCCTCAGTCTGCAGCTGAGCTTGAGAAGCCGAAAACGACAAAGGCATTCGAGCTCATGATCGCGGCTGCTGGTAACGCAACCTATATTCAAAGCTCTCGGAACTACCAAGAAGAAAAGCTGGTTCGATGCTTAATTTGTACCTCTTAACTTTGATTATGTGTGCACAGGGCTCTACGTTTCCTTTCTGACGTGGGGATACATGCAAGAGAAGATTACGAGCATTGCGTATCATAACCCGACCACAGGCTCCTCAGCACGTTGGACAGCATCCTATGTTCTGAATTCCTGCATGGTTCGTCTCTCAATGCTTGCACAGGGTCTATAGTACTTCGAAGCACTCCCTCTCTTCCTTCCGCACGCGGCCGTTAACCAATCTTCCTGATGTGATGCACGGTCGCTCACGCTGTATCGTGTGCTTTTTGCTCGACCACTCATCGGCGTTATTCTATTTCAAATCAGCTATCTACTTCATACCATCCTTTACTATCTACCCTCATTGTACACGTGCTTGCGTTGCCTTATTTGTAACATAAGCGCATCATGGCTACATTTTTGTTAGCCTTTCCTCACTTCCTCGCTATTTCTATTCAGGCGCTTACTTCTACTTTACTCGCAGCCCTTGGATTCTACGTTGAGCTTCAGCTTCGACCCGCGACTCGCGCTTCCTTGAATGAGCTGCCGCCACCAACCACCTTCATCAAGCCCGCTCTCTCCAACACTCTGGCGTCTCCTATTGGCTATTACGCGCTTAGGTTTATCAACTTTCCCATGATGCTTCTCGCGAAATCCTGTAAACTGGTAAAATTAGAAACACAACAATCGTGCCTAACTTTCTTCTTTCATGCTACGCACTTCTACCTGAAACACCTTCATCGAGGTTTCTAGTCATATTTTTCAATGTCTTTGAATCTCTAGATATGTTATCAACACCAATGCTCTGGTTGTTCTTCGCTTGCTCCCAAATTTAGGTGCCCGTAATGTTTATGGGGTGGATGCTCAGCGGGGAAACGTATTCTCGCACTGAAATTGGCGCCGTTGTGCTCATCTCACTCGGCGTTGCGCTTTTCACTATTAAGCCTAAGGACCTCGTTTCTTTTGGCTTCGATAGCGCGGCGGTACACTTTTTTTTTCGCTTTAAAAAAGCTTAGCATCAGCTTACTTTCTTAATGTAGCATACGATTACACGACCATTCAAGAATGCAGCACCATAAGAAATGAGTGAAACTTCATGCTTCCTAAAATTCATGATCTCGACGATTTTTTGCCTACCCAAAACCAGGCTCAATTTTTGTCCGTTGAAGAGCTGGCCAAAGCTACGAGCGCAGCGGCTGCTACGAACCCGGACGATTCTTTGACTACCCGGCTGGTGAGATAAATTTCAGTGGGTGAAATAATCGTGATTCGTTTGATTAAATCACCAATCATCAACAGGTGGGGCTTGCGCTGGTGGGTACCAATTTGTTGTTTGATGGCTACACCAACAGCGCTCAAAAGCGAATCAATGTAGAGCACAAGTCCGCTGCTAACGGTGAGCGTTGTTTATGAATATTGAATTGGTGCTGTCGTCTTATGAGTTGGAAAGTTGGAAGAGTGTAAAACAACGAACGCACAATGAAGAGAATTTTGTTTTTACGAACACAGTATTTTTTCCTTTTTTTTAATGCAACGGCTTCACCTCTTCCTATCATGTCATACATCAGGTGCGCCGAGCCCCTTCTACACGATGCTGATGATGAACGGATGGGGGGTGGCCTTCATGAGCTCTTGGCTCCTCTTTGACCTGCTCCTCTCTCGGACTTTGCCCACGGATTATTGGCGCACTGGAGAGCTCGAGGAAGCCACGGCGTTTGTGCTCGAATACCCGCAGGTGAAATAACATACACAAACATTTGGGATTGGGGGTTTGGAGATGAAGAATGCGCGAACGCGTTTGTGTGTGTTTTTTTTATCTCTGCGCAGCCTCTTGCTCTGTTTGCCCATCACAAGTCTCCAACTTAAAACCTACGTATAGTTCTACAGCACGTAGTGCATTTATATTTCAAACCCCATCTAAACTTTGTTTGTTGTGCGCAGATTTGGTCGGACATTTTACTCTTCGCATTAGCTAATGCTGTGGGGCAGTGCTTTATCTTTTACATCATGCGCGCCTTCTCGCCCGTAGTGCTGGTGACCCTCACCGTAACGCGCAAGTTTTTTTCGATTCTGTTCTCCATCGTGCGCTTCGGTCACGCGGTAAAGATTACGAACACAAATTGGAGGATTGAGCTCTTTCAAGAGTCTCCAAACGACCTTACTCGTTGTTCTGCTCTTCACTCATTCCAAAATGTTTGCGTGCAGCTCATCAATACTAGTAGCGTTCAGAATTGACATAATTCTTTTTGACGTAGCCCTCTGACTGCGGTGAATCTCGTTACCTATAGTTTCCTAACTAGTATATCTTCTATCTCTGTGTTTGTCTATTGAATAATTTGAATAGGTGTACCCATGGCAGTATTTCGGCATGCTAATGTTGTTTGGCGGTCTCATTGCCGGCGATGCTTTGGGCCATAAACCTGAAAAGAAGCAAGAGACGTCCGCCAAGAAGAAAAAAGCCGATTGAGAAGTCGGCTCTGTGATAAGTGATGGGGCAGGACCGTTAAAGGTCGCCACACCACGTTTGCTCATGAGCACTGGATGTTTAAGCGGCAGTGTTGTTATTGTTTGTGAATTGAGTTACCTCAAAGCTAAATGCAGCCAACTACATATGGCTTAGAGACATGCCTAGCCGCATGCATATTGGTAGTAGTACAGGAGACACCAAATAAAATTGCGCAAAAAGAACGCATTGCGGATTACGATTAGAGCTCAGTGTTATGTCCATGGCAGTGGCAGAACCGTGGCACGTAGGACTATAGAACTCATCATTGAGTTAACAGTTAACGCCGTAGCTTACAATGTTTTTGCGATTCCTATTTAGTCTAAATTCAAGCACATGGCTTTGGGCGGCGTATATCTATGATCACGACATCGGTTTTCGTGGTTATACCAAGAACCCGGTTTCCGATTAATTCGTTCTCTTACTTCCGGCATTTACGAACCTATTACGAACCAAGGCGCTCGTGTATCGTGAACTTGTTCACTCCACAAACAACTCTTTGCTCTTAAGCTGAGAGCATGTCAATCATCTGCAAAAAGGAAGGAAAACGCCGGGGGAACAACGCGGCGACTGTACCGTGAATGGGGTATTTGGTTCAAAAGCATGAGGGATTTGCGAAAGGAATCAGGATTCGCTGCGACCGGTGAAAGCAGCTCTTGCTGGTGAAGCTGAGATCTGGACGATACTACTGCCCCGCAATTCCGTTGAAGGGACCACTGCAGAAGCAACTGCGGCGGCGTTGCAGCACGATTCATGTCCGCTTGCGACACAAGAATTGCAGTCGCTGCGACAACTGCAGGATCAGAAGCTAAGGCTTCAAAGCCCGTTTCGGGGCCTCCGAGAGCGCTATGGGCCATAGGCACGATTCCGTGTTTGTGGCAAAACGCCAAAAGCCCATTCTGGGAACATTCGATGCCCCATCGACAGCAAATCAGCAATTTGACACAAGGGTTGACACAACATTTAACTCAAAGCAATTTGAAACCATACTACAGTTCTGTAGTACTATAATCCTCGTCAGTTGTAAGTTTACCTGAGGAAGCTGAGGGTGGGCTTCGAATTGATGCACATGCGGTTTGATGCGCGCTGACGTAAGTAGAAACCCAGCCAGCGCTGAAGGCATGTTGGATATGCCTATCGCTCGAACCTAGAATTGAAATGTAGCACACCACACACGCGAGTCGCAATAAGATACACCTTGTAGTTTGAAGTACATGCCTTTATAAGAAAAGTATCCCAAATACCAGGCCGCGGTCGTAAGCATCTTCAAGTTCTCGCCACGCGGCCAAAATCAATGACATGGGGCCACCACTACTCGACTTTGCAAACAGAGTATTGCCAGACTCGTCAAGAGGCCAAAGGACACCTTGGGAGGGTCCCTCCTAAGACGCGAAAAAAGTTTGATACCATTCAGACACTGGTGCTAGGACGGGCATCAAAGATAAAGCATTTAAACTTTTTTTAAAGATGAACTTACGAGTCCCACGGATCTCAATGGTACAGGCCAATGAATCATATACAAGTCGAGGTACTCCAAGCCCGTCTCCTGTAGCGTTAAGTCCAAAGCTGCGCCCACAGAACCCAAGTTAGTAGCCCACACTTTGGATGATATAAAGACGTCGGAGCGCGGCACGTAACTTGCACTGTTGGCGAATCTCGTGTCCATATTTGATGTTCCCCAGCCGAGGCCCCGAAAGAGTCCTCCGAGTTCAGCTTGATTTCCATAACTTTCGGCCAAGTCGAAGTGCCGCCATCCTACCTCAATGGCTGATTGAACCTAGTCAAGCACAAAACACGAAAATCGAGAACACTTAAATATAAGTACTGCGTCGACACATGCACTCGCACGACTCATTGCGTAGCCTTACCTCATGCGCAGACCGCCCACCCGTTCCAAATGCAAGCGCAGGCATCTTATAACCGTTTGAAAGCACAAAAGAAGATGTTTGATGGTCCAATATTGTCAAAGACGATGGTGCTTTCGGCTCTCCTTTCAGGGTGGGCTTCAAAGGAGTGATGCCCGTTGTACTGCTGCCTCGGTGGTGGTTGAACAAGGCTTTTCGATTGACCTCCTCTTCCAACGACGGTATGCAGTCACTAATCAAACTGTTACTACAAAAGCGTTCGATTTCCGCTCGAACTACAGCGCCAGCAATAGCACGTGCATCGGACCAAGGTGGCACAAAGATATCGGGAGCCCCTGATTGTTCGTCAAGGGACACTGTCAAACTAGGTTCATCGTCCGGTTTGTCCAAGTCCAGCAGTCGCTCAAGCCGCGCGATCATTTCTGGCTGGTGCACGCAGTCGAGCACCGCCCTAGGAAATTGGGCGCCAGGTCGCACGAAACGAGGAACATACTGCACCAAAAGCGCGACCCGAGGATGCGGTGTTCTGTTGGCGTGCGCACCGTGCAGCACTCCACCGTTTGCAACAATCACGTCCCCAGCTCGAGTGTAAATGGTATGACGGCCCAGTGCAGCCGCCTTTTTGTCTATAAAAAAGGCGCCATTGTGTGTCGTAAATGCGTCTAGACACCATATCGCCTGCACCGAGAGCAACGAAGGAGCTCTTCCTTCTTCGAAATGTGAGGAATATGGCCATGTATCTGAATACAGAAACCGTAGAAGCAAAATAAGACGCAAAGCAAGCGATGAAATAAGATTGAGCAGACTTACCTTTACTGTTCAATGATTGAATTGGGCGATCCACATGCGGTCCAAATTGAGCGTCACCTGGCCACTGTATCGACAACGAGACGGAATCAATCAAAAGATCAGACGTTCCGAGCACTCTCTCAGCAACCCCGACAACATTTTTGTCCTGAATAAATTCCAAAACTTCAAAGGAGCCCAAGGGGCCACCAGAACGACGGCAGGATTCGTCTGTTTTCCATTGACAAAGCACATCCATATAACGGTCGTGGTGGGCTGCATTGGTTCCCGTTTGATTTATTCCGGAGAGAGAAGCAAGCGTGGCCTTAAACTGTGGGTTGTATGTCTTGTTCATCACACGTGACTTCAGTGAAGCGGCGTTGCTATTAATCTTTCTATCGAGTACTACCACACCATACTTCTCAAACACTCTAGAGGCCATGTCACTCAAATCGTCTGCAGAACTCAAAGAAGGAACAAAAATGTCAGCGGATGAGTGCAAATTTTCCTCGGAAATGTCATCCGAGGCAACATCTTTACGAGATGTCCACGCTAAACAACGAGCCAGAATCATGATTGCGCAATCATCCAAACTTTTGTTGCTTGACTCGTCATTACGAATTCCGAGAGTGCTTTCACAGAAATTTCTAGTCTCAGTCATGCTTACTTCTCTTGACGCTTCAAACACACATCGAGCACCATTAGCTATTGTGGCGACTTTACAATCTCCCTCAATCAGACTCGTTCCAACCCCCATGATACCTGCAACATCATTCTCCAGAATAGCACTGTCTCCACTAGATCCTACTGACAGCTGGAGCGAACTGCGTCTGGCGCGTAGTGCATCTCCCCAACCTTCTCCCTCGACACGTTTTAAGAAGCCTGTTGGGTTCCAGGACAAAATGAAACGTTCAGAGTATCGGTCCGACACGAAGTCTTCACCAATGTGTCGGAATTTCGTGGACGTGCAATTTCTATTGCTTCTACTGGAGGGAACACCGCGCCCATGGAGAAAATCGTCTACGCTTGCATGAGCGCCAGCGTCGTCAAAAAGCGGATTCGTTGCCCCGTTGTGCAAGATAGTATCCTCGACCACGAAATAGGATCCCTTTGCAACGAGCGGTGCAAATTCTTCTAACAGGTCGAGCGTGGGCGTGCGCAAGTGAGAAGCATCTTCAATGACCATGACTTTGTCGTCAGGTCGGAGAAGAGAGCGTACTTCAAGACCAGCAGTTGGGCCATCTGCCAATATCCATCGCGCCACACGTGGATGCTGCGTCGCACGGGGGTGGAGCTTTGAGTGGCTGATATCGACACAAATCATACGACAGTCTAGGGGATTTTCTACGCCTTCCCGGGTCTCATAGTCATTGATTGTTTCTAGATAGTTTGCTAGGTACAGGGCACTACCTCCAGCATTGTTTCCAATTTCGATGATGACTGTCGGCCGCACTTTCAATATAAGCTCAGTGTACACCCATAAATCATTGGGAAACTTCCATGTTTCTACCCCCAAGTACTCTTGGTGGCCAAGCATACGAAATTGCATCAACGTTAGAGTGTGCCGAAGTGGCAGATCCAAGAGGTCTTCCTGCCTCCGCGCACAGACTAAATCTATGGAGCCATCTTCGCTTTGAGTCCCATTTTCACCTCGATCATAGCGACCAATTCCCGCCTGCACCCGAATGATTCGGGTCGCGACTGCACGCACGCAGCCCTGTGGGTCTCTCACAGAAGACCTCTCTCCCTCCAGCAAGCTTGATATTGTCCCAAAAGAAATTCCATTTGACACGCAAAACATCTCAGCGACTTTAATTGGAGGGGCGTCACAAGAGAAGTGCAATGATAGTTTGGCATCACCAACATAAATCACCGTTGAGGTCATAGGAACGAAAAATAAGTCGAGCATGTTGGCCAAGCGTACGACATGTCCAGACAAGGACGAGCACATGCTTGAATCGTTATTCAACCATTGCTTGCAGACGATATTAGTAGTGCTTGCAGCCGAAGCTTGAGCACCCACATTAAGACCATCTTCAGAAACGAAATCAGGTGTTATCGCAAGGTCTACTGGATTCCCACCAACGTCAATATTTATGAGTGCGAGGCGCTGTAATTTAAATTTCAAGACAACTTCATGATGGCTGATATTCTCAGCGCTGCGTGGGAGACGAGAGCACTTCTCCAATGCAACTTCAGTAGCAAGGCGGCCTACACGAGTAGTCAAGGCAAGCTTCCAGCGACACATTTCTATTGTAGATACGAGTGACGAGGAACAAGAAATTGTGCAGTTAGCATCAATGGGAATTCCAACTCCTGCCTTCGTAACATAATCCGTCGCTACAAGTGCGAGAGTACCATCTTCGATGGCCTTTTTGCGAAGTTCTCGCGCGACGACTGTCCAACGCAGATCAGATGCAATTTCGCTGGACAACACAGGTCGCGGAAACCAGAAAGATGCACGCTTGTTCAACTCTTCATTTTCAGAGGCAATTGGAAAAGTGAGACCGCTCCAAAGCGCGGAAACCTCTCTTGGTGACCAATTAAACGTCGCACTTGCAAGAGTAACCGGAAACTGTACTGAGGTATTCGCACTCGTAGTGTCCTGAGCGCTGGGGTAAGTTAGCACCAGGCCTGAATTCAATAAATCGTTTGCAAGTTGGTCGTCTTCAAAATTGTCAGCCATGGCATTGTTTCCGAATGAGAATGCATCAGCATACGGGGATGCGCTGAGCTTCGATGCTACTTTGGAGAAACCACCAAATCGTTGGAGGTGCCAACCACCCAGATCAAGTATTGCCGCGCGGTTCACAATTTGATCGCGTAATCCCCTGCGTAACTGAGTAAGAGTAGCTCCGGAGCCATTTGCTGCCGCAAAAAGCTGTTCCGGGACTATTGCCATAGCTGCTTCTCGTTCGGCCTATAAAAATAAATAGAAAACACAACAACGTACTCACAAAACTACAATGGAAATTCAAAGATGAGCTGGTATGAGATTATAGAACCTGCTTCGATTCCATGCTCCCCCACAATCTATGAGATCCAAAGTTAAATGCATAATGATGCCATGCCATACTGATGTATGTGACACTTTCAAGCGCCTTCAGATGATATCTTAAATTTTGAACTGCATTCCGAGATGGCACCTTTAAAGAGCAATACAAAAAATATGCATAGTGTAAGATTGGAAATATGCTTATATGAGCATACTAGCAAACCTCGTCGACGTCCGATACGAGGATGATGAAATCATCGTTTCTGACATTTGAGTGCTTATGCATATCAAATCCAAAGTCGTTGCGAATGATCGATTCGGCAGCACCAGCCAAAATATTTCGCTGAGCGACCTTTAAGAAGGATGGCCAAATGATAACGAAGTGATAAACAAGAAAAGGCTAGAGCAAAAAGATGACGGAGAGCTAGGCAGGAATAACGTTGGCGCACATAGAGTAGAAGTGCACCTGAAAGATAACAAGATAAGCTCAGTTTACCTCATGAGAGTGAAAGGAGGAGGTTTTCTTCAAAGGTCCAATCATTGCTTCACCAAGCACGACACAACGCAAGCGGTTAGACCATGGGGCCCAGCGCGGATCCCCCGCGGCCAAAGCATCAGCCAAGAAAAGTTTCTTTGGTCTCATAGAATGCGTGTACGGACTCTCGGCAACAACAAATAGGTCAACATCAGCTTCAAGCTCGCGCAACCGTAGCTCAAGCACATCCACTTCGTCGAAAAAAGTGAAGGTATCAATCACGTGACGAGGAGTCAAGCGACGGTCTGCATTCGCATTTATAAAAGAGGTCGATGTGAATGAAAGTTCGGTGGAGTACTCCGTATCTACAGCAGCGTCTGAGCTGAAGCTTGAGAAGGTAAGCACTAGGCTGTGAGAACCCGATGACAGATACGTGAGCGCGGATCTACCGTACTTCCAAATCATGCCTGTAGTTCTAACTGAGCCAACAATTTCTGCTTGAGTAACGCACTCGGGGCGCAGCCCATCAAGCGAAGCGCAGACTTTGCAACCTTCTGAATAGTGTAGTTGTTGCAAGCACTGACTGTGCGCAGCGGCATCAAAAGCTAAGCTCAATATCAGCTCATCTGTAACAATGGTTCTGTTCCCGCGGGGGGACACGAGGTCAACTCCAGGAGGTAGCCCTCGAGAAATTGCTCGAGCGCTACCTTGATAAAGCAATCCAAGAGCGATAAATGTTGAAAGAGTCAACATACGTTGTGCTTTAGATAGACAAATAATTACTATACCCCTGCCAGGCTTACACCATAAAGAAGAAGTCAACTAATCGCAGTTATCACTAGTGTGGGTATGATTTTTAACGCGTGACCAAGCTTGCCAGTAAAAGTTTCAGTAATAAGACTGAAAGTCCACAGACTGTAGAGCTCAAAGATCAATCGATCGATCTGTTAGCTGAATGATAGGATGATGGGTTTTTGTGGAGGTGGTGTCGCAGAAGTTCTCTGTGCTGTGCGCTGTGCGATCTGCGATCTGTTCGCACAGAATACTGTATGACTGTATGATGGTTGATTGTGTTGTGTCGTTGTGTCTGTGGGCAGCCAGCCACCTACTAGTTTGTCGCCTACTAAGTCTTGCAACATTCAATGCGCGTTGGGTGCTAGGAAGCTAACTCTCTAAATAGCTCTTTTTCAATTATTAGGTTCTACTGCTGCTAGCTAGATAGCCGCTCATTGTTAGAGTCCTTTGACTTCATCTGCCGGCATTTTCAACTACTCATTAGCTCGACTTACATCTTCCTGCTCAACCTCGATTCATTTCGTACGCTCAAGCAGCAAAAGTACCTTTCATCACCAGCATTTTAACTAATTAAAATAACACGTCTCTTCATTCAGCCAATCTTTCGTAATTCTTGCAACTTTATGTCTAGCACTGAATTATCTTCGGATGAAAGTTCCACTCCAATTGAAGGCATTATCTTCGATCTCGATGGTACCTTGATTGACTACGAAGGCGCTAGCCACGAAGCTTTGCACCGCCCACTTGCACGCCGCGGCAAAGCTCTGTCTTGGAATCTTCACGCTCAGATTGTGGGAACCAAGCCAGAGGATTGGTCTCGAAACGTGCTTGCTGCAGTTGGGTTGCTTCAAACAACTGACAGTCTCGGAGAAGGACCAACTAGTAGGGATGCACTTGTGGCACCCCAAGTCTACGCCCGGGAATATTTCGACGAGGTCAGTATAATTTTAGCACTTTCAAAAACAACAATAATAGAAATGCGATAGCAAAGAAGTCCTTCTGATTCGCACATGACATGGACGCCATTTTTGCACCAGGTTCACGGTCTCTACGCGGACATTCCCGCTTGGCCTGGCACGCTAGCGTTGTTGCAAGCTCTCAAGACGCGTGGCTTTCCACTCGCGATTGCCACTTCATCGCCTCGAAGCTCGTATGACGTTAAGATGGCTTATCATCCAGAGATTGCGAACGCTATGGATGCAGTGGTGCGTATGATGAAATATCATGCATACTTAAGAGAACACTGAAAGGACAAACATATTACGAGGAGATGTAACCATTGGCCCTATCATGAGTGAATCTCCTACTCGTGCATCGCGTATTAAATTCTTGCCCTCACACTTCAGGTGACTGGCGATGAAGTCGCGAAAGGGAAGCCAGCGCCGGACATTTTCCTCGAGGCCGCGCGACGACTAGGCTGCAACCCCGCCAATTGCGTGGTGTTTGAAGACTCGCCGCTTGGTGTCGCGGGCGCTCACGCCGCGGGCTGCTGTGCAGTGGCGCTACCTGACCCGAGAATGCCGGCCAATTTTAGCCGCTTTGAGGACTTGGCGCCACGCTGGCTTCTCCCAGAAGGCATTGGCACTTTTGATGTGGATTCTATTCGCCCCATTCCACCTTCAATCCCTTTGCCTCAAAAGGCTGAGGAGTAATTGCTAATAATAATTCTGGCAATAGAGAGGTATATGTGGCGTTAAATATCGCGCGCCGTCAGACCTAATCACCCCCCTAAAGCAAACCAAGCCGGTTAGCTATAAGCCATTCCTTGTTCTGAAGGCAAAAATAGGCAAATGCCAATAGGTTCAATGTATAATGTATAATGTATAATCTCCAATTTCAAGAAGGTAGTAATAGAGTCTAGAATATAAAATGATCTATATTTCTGAGTCGTAAGGGTTTGTGCTACCACCGAAGAACCTGGCCTCATTTGACTGATTCATGACCATATTAGCTATGAGGCCAACCAATACACATCAGAGAAGTCGGGGGAAGTATCGCCCTCAGTTTCCTCGGAGCTGTTGGCTCGCACAAAACGAACGGGTGCGCGAGGTAGAGTAGTGGCGGTCGTGCGGCCAATGCTCGGCACACAAGCGAGCACCTGAGGCAAGAGTCGAGCAAGCTCCTCAACGCTGGAAGCGCTGCTGCTTTGATTATAGTGGGTGCTACTCGAGGCCGCTGCTGTGGCTGGTGCGAGGGTCTGAAGTCGTTGTTGCAATTCTCCAAGAGTTTGAGGGCGTTCTTTGAGCCATGTCACCAGTTTCGCACCGTATCGGTGTGCTAATGATTCAGCTGCTGCGGTTGAAGAGCTGCTTGATTCGGCATTCAAGTTACTACTGGCGACAGCGACACCGCCAACTGTCGGCGAAGGAAGTTCCCCAGAAGCAGCCGCAGCATTACTAGAAGTAGCGGCACCCGTAGGGCTCTTCATTGTGACAGGCACACACAGGCGCTTGAAAGGCTGAATATGCAAAGGTTCACGAAATTGCCTCACAGATTTCGCTGGTACAAACCGTGGAGTGGGTGCTCCTTTTTGAACGCGGCTGGGCCTAGTATTTGTGCTCCTGCTGTTGTGCTCTGTAGCGCCGGAACTATCCCCAATACCACTATTCGTGCTACCTTCAAAGCCATCACTGTTTCCAACCTCGTCCTTTTCTTCATAATCTTGACGGGCAGGCCAATACGTAGCAAGCACGTCGCCCATAGCTGAAAGCTGCACCACCACCATTGACAAAGGGGATGTGGGTTGACTCCTATGATCTGAATGCGCCTCCTTGTCCCCATCGCTCTCATCACTATCACTCCTACCACTACTGCCACTACTGAGGTCTTCCCTTTCCGCATTAGATTCACTACTACTGGTACTGCTGGTACTGCCTTTGAGGTGTCCTCCAGCAGTGTGCTTCGGCTGTGGTGGCTCTGACTGGTGCACGATCAAAGCAGCAGCAGCACCCGCGAGCCCCACTGATGCATCGGCACGAGGAAGCGATACCAATAAACGGCCGCCGCGCGCTGGAGCTGTGCCGCTGGCTACTGCTGCAACTGCTGCCGGAAATGTCCTTTCCCCACTACTAGGAGGAGAACCGTGATGACGACTACTACCGCCACTGCTGCTACTGCTGTTGTTGAGTGAGTTGATACCAGTCGGAGTCCCTGAGCTCCCGCGACCCCGTGCTACAGTTAAAGCTCCACAGGCAAGCCTTTGTTTGCGAACAGGAGCTGCCGCAGCGAGAGCAGCTGCCGTGGCCGCAGGATCGACCGCGAGGCAAGCAGAGCCGTATAAAGGATGATCCCAATCAATAATGCCCTGCGCCCCTTCACCCAGCCAACATGTAGCTCCTCTGGATACTGCTGATGCCAATGTGGAGCCCACACTGTTCATACTACTACTACTGCTGCTGCTGCAGCTGCTACCGCTAGTATTCCTCTCATTTGACACCGGATGCGAGAACGAGGGTACGCTTCTGAGTGGGACAGCACTAGCAAGTGGACCGAGTGGCACTGGTGGTGGCGGCGGTGGCGTGAGCATCGCACTGGTGTGACCATCGTTGAACGGTTCGAGCCCCATAGAATTGAGCGCTGCCGCCCACTGATTTGACCGTAACTCCTCAAATGCACCACCATACAGAAGCTCTTCTTCTTTGACCGAAGCAGGTGCAGCTACTGCTAGACTACTACTCAGTACCAGTCGTGAGTTGGCTTGAGCTGTGTATAAAAATCGCGCGGATTCAGTTGACTCCCACCCAGGAACTGATGCTCTTCCACTCGCATATTCAGTTTCGTTTGCAGTGTCTCCAGGACAAGAAGATAGCTGCTGTTGCTGGGCCTTCGGAGTAGCGTGTACGCTCAGGTTATTCGAGTCACGATTACAGCCTAGGATCAAATGGAAATCGCGTTCCATGGCACTCGCACCATTGCTTGATCTACGGAAACTGCTGCTGCCTCTGCTGCTACTGTGGCTACTGTGAGCACTTCCAAAGAAATTAGCAGATCTTTTCGATTGGTTCATGAACGTTGTATCCTGGTCATGGTCTCGTGAATGCAACGTGACATCCACTGTGCTCAAACAAAAGGTGTCTCCATAGCCCCACACCCCGTAGCCGTCGTCGTTTTCGTGAGGAACAACGTGTTTGTTCTGAGGTGGAGGCTGTGGCGCATCGGGCGCCCACCACCACGCGACGGGTCCTGCGCCCATCGCCCGCTCGTCCAGCAAGCAAAAGCGCTGGCCGTTTCCCCCTCCACGCGCTCCGAAAGCAGCGCACAAGTACGGCGCGCGGTCAGCGGGGGGCTGCACCAGCGCGAGCACGCTCAACACTGGGCTGCTCTTGGAAGAGTTGAAAGAACGTCGCATGGGGTCGCGAAAACCGTGCCCGTCTCCTGGAAACGCTGCTGCGGCTGAAAACACCCGCGAAGGATGCGGCATGGTGCGCACTCCATGAGATGCAGTCGAGCCTGCCACACCACCACCACTACCACCACCAGCTGCAGTTGCACCTTCTCCAGCGCCTGCTGATGTGCTGAGAGTGGGCACACGCGTGTCAACACGCCAGAGGTCGCCGCAGCCTCTCGCGGCACACCACAGCACCATAGGATGCAAAGCGCTTTCCACCAACCAATCAGCGGCCGCAAAATTGTTGGGCGATGTGCTATTGCTGTTATCATCACCATGGGCACCACTGCTACTGCTGCTACTGCTGCTACTGCTACTGCTGCTGCTACTGCTACTGCTATTGCTGCCCCTGCTTCTGCTCTTGACCTTTCTGCAAGCACTTGAATTCCCACCCACAGGGTGATGGTGTAGTAAGGAGCGCAAGTCACCGACTGAAACTGCTTCATGGCCACTGCCAGCGTGCCAAGTCTCGAGGATGTTGTCGTTGGTGACTAGAAAGGCAGAACTTGGGCTCAACTTATGGCAAGTTGCGCACGCAAATCCGGCACCTTGACTGCTGCTGCTACTATTACTATTTCTTTGTGATGCTAGCAATGTTTCCACTCTTAAGCCCCTGCTACGATACCGACTCTTGTGGCCGCGTCGCCTTCTTCGAGAGGCACTCGGCGAGTACTCCTCGCTAGAGTCTGAATCAGCTGAGTCACTGTCGTCACTGTCTTCGTCATCCTTGTCGTCGTCGGCAGCATCATCGCGAACTACAGCTGCTCGACCACCTACAGTGATTGCGAGTCCAGCTGCTCCGCTAGCCCGCCCAGCACCACCCAGAAAGGAAACTTGGTGTATGGTGGTGCCATCAACACTTGGGCATGCTGCTTGATTTTCGATAGGAGACGGTCGAAGGTAAGGCGCTAACGGGTGCACTTGGCCATCTGGTGTGGGTGAATGCGGTGGCTGCTTGTTGCTACAAGGAATAGGCGTCACGCGAAGTTGCTCTAATTTAGCGCCCCACGCGTGCCACGCCTCAAGCCCACCATCGAAACTGCGAGTGAGCGCGAGTGCCCGAGGTGGCCGGTCCCTTACGTTGGAGGAAAAAAAGAGAGAGAAAAAGCGAAACGAATTTTAGAGGAAATGTATAGTATGTATCCTAGTGGAACACAAAGACTTCGAAAACTTTTAAGCAAACTCACCCAATATGACAAGTGACTGATGGCCTGAGCAAATTAGACGTTCTCCAGGGAGCAATAGATGCACGCGACTGGTACGCCGCATGGTTCCGTGCAACTAACTCAGCGTCCATTTGAGCTGATACTAAACCCAAGTCGAGAAGCCTAGGCAGTGATCGGCCTATTCAAGCCTTGGCCTTCTCTTCGCCCTAGCTAGCTCTTGGAAAGCAAAATAGCATGGGCGATTCGGCGAAGCGAATCGTCTGCGTATTTCCAAGTGTAAGACTAGCTAGTAGGCCACAAGATGATTCTGTTATATATATTGAGTCAAAACTAACAGCTAGGTAGCGAACTTGCTTGTCAGAAGTCGAATTAGTGTGCCTTAGATGTAGCTGAACTTCATGATGCAATACTACTGACTTGGCAGCACTTCGTACTAGTAGCTTAGCTTTGTTTGCGCATCTCTTTATCTCTTTGCGTATACTTTGTCAGTCATCTCTTACAGTTAGATTTTTTCCATCAAATACCATATTAGAGTATCCTCTTGATGACTGACAGACAACAACACAACAACTGCTGAGAAGAGTTGCTGAGCTGGCAGTAGAAAATTCTTAGCTTCATCATCAGTTCATTGCAAAAGGTAGACGACGCAGTCATACCCCGCCATGCTTCGCAGTGTCCCCATTTTTGCTCTCCTTTTGGGTTCTAGCGATGCATTCACGCCTGGAATTCATTCGGCAAGGATTACGGCCAAACGTTCAACACCAGTTGTGAAATCCACTGAGCAGCTGGCACCATCAGCTCGTGAGGTACGACGAATCTTGTAACACTAAACTTTAACATTAGTCGGCTTACCTTTTGGCTCACGTTCCAGTCTGGCCTCGCGTTGGCTCTTGACGATGGCACTCGAAAATCGCACTCCATGGCTGAGAATACTGCTTTCGTGACGGGCTTTTTCAAGGGCATCGAGACACGGAAGTCCTTTTCGCAGCTCGTTCAGTCTCTGCATTTCATCTATTCTGCTCAAGAAGCCGCTTTTGACAGGGTTGCTGGCGCCAAATCTTCGGAGGCGGTAACTGCGCTCGACTACCCAACTTTGAGGCGAACAGCATCGCTTGAAGAGGACATGGAGTATTACTACGGAGCCGATTGGCGCCGTGCACCTGGCGTGAAGCCGTCTCGCGCTACGAAGAAGTACGTTGCTCGCATTGACGAACTCGCTGCAGACCCCGAAAAAGCCTACTTGCTAGTGGCGCACCAGTACACCCGTTACTTAGGCGACCTGTTCGGCGGGCAAATGATGGGTGGCATGGCGACCCGCTCGCTCGGCCTCGACGCAGGCAAGGGAGTGGCCTTCTACAACTTCCCGGAGATCTCAGACAAAAAAGCCTTCATTGAAGAGTGGTACAAGACACTGAACACGTTTGAATTCAGTGAAGAGCAGCAAAAGGCAATTGTAGACGAGGCAAACTTTGTCTTTGCACTGAACATCGAGTTGTTTGAGGAGCTTGAAGGCAGTGCGTTTTCGGCGGTGCTGAAGATGGCGTTATCTACTTTCAGAGAAAAGATCGGCTTGTCGCCGGTGTGAAGAGCTTAAGGCGCTACTGTAGCTAGTATTTTCTTCGATGGCTTTATTTGGTACCGATCTAGTTATCAAAACGCCTTTCTGGTGGAAAAAAATCCGAAGAAACAGAGACCACGAGACCCCGAGTCAAAAAGAAAGAGGGAAGGGCAAGGGGGCGTTCAGAAAAATCGAATACCAATGCCTAATAGATAGCAAACTCGAACTCCTAAAATTAGATGATTCTCTATGACCTATTGAAGCCATGGCCTTCACCGGGCCACTGCAGCTCACCTTGATATCATATATCAAGAACGGCCTTAAAGACTTAAACTTGCCTGGTAATTTCCTAATCGCCAACTCGCAACTCGTTGTAGGTTCTTAGAATCGGAGTTAGAATTAAGAGCAAACTTTTGAAAGGCCCACTGGGCCAAGTGACAAGTAACAAAAAGGCCAGTTTTTACTTCATGGTGACCCATTAAGAATCACCTCGAGGAGGCCGGGTATCCAGTAAGCCACTTCCCCACATGTGCCTTTTAGCTCCCCTGCCTATAGGAGCTCCTGAGTTTTATTCGCTTCTGGCCCCATGTTATGATATTTCGAGCCGTCGCTGCCCTCGCTTTGGGCCTGAGTAATTTTCGAGAAGAGGTCTTTGCATTGCGCCATAGGATCCTCGCCGCGTTGTCTAAATCAGCAAAAACACGCGTATGAAAAAGTTAATCACCCAACCAATCGATAATGCCAAAAGATAAGGGAAGTGGGAACACAACTCACTTTTTCGCGTGGTAAAAGTAGGTGCCACCCACGAAGCATGCGAGCAAAAGCACGCAGAAGACAATCGCAAACACCGCGCCTCCGCTGATGCCCGCAGCACTTGCTTTGTAAACACCAAGGGGCACTCGGTAAACGTAGGCGCCACCGCTGTTTGCCGCGTCTTCGCCTTCGCCTTTGAGCGGAGCGCCCACCACGGCAATGCCAGTGGCGTCGTCGAGAGCCGTTGAAAAGCTTAACGTGGCGCGCGACAAAAACAAGGAGAAATATGAAGGAGATAAGGTACTTGTGTAAACCTTCAGCACAGCCTCATAATCGGAATTCATGAATCATAATGCAGGAACTCTGTATTTCCAAATAAAATGAAAACATACCCGAAGAAATCGCCTGACTTTCCGTCGGAGGGATAAAATTTTGAGTCAAGCACGAGTTCGCTGCCTTGGCCCGTGAAGAGGTAGCAAGCACCGACGCCGTTGTCGTTTCTAGCCGACACGAGGGCCGTGGCGCCGTTGCTCCCCAACGACACGCTGGCCCCAAATTGGTCGGATGCTTTCACGGTTGGCGCCGTTAACTTTTGCTTCTGCGACCATGTAGATCCTGAGCGCTTGAACAGATACGCCGCACCGGTTTGATCCGCTCCACTCGTGGAATCCACGTCATTTGGGTCAGTGACATCCACGCCAAAGGCGCCCACCAAGGCATAGTCTCCGGACACTGCTACGCTGAACCCGAAAAAATCGTAGTCCACCGTGTCACCGCTCACGAGCTCGGCATGGAAAGTCCATGTGCCCTTGGATGCAGCAGTGTACACGAACGCAGCCCCAGCGTTCACCCCAATGAAATCCGAATTGTAGGCCCCCACCACTGCTGTGTTGCCCGACAAAGCGACACTGCTACCGAAGTAGTCGTTTTCGTGTTCCACGAAACTCAGGGTAGGTTTCGGAAGCTCTTGATGGTATTCGAACAACTCAGTTTCCTCATTGAAAGTGAAGATAAATGCCCGACCGGAGTCCGTGGCGTCTTGCCCATCCCCAAACGGGCAGCCCACAAGAAGGGTCTCACCGTCTAAAGCTACCGAGGCCCCAAATTTGTCGCCCGTTTGGAGTTCATCTACCACAAGGCGCTGCAGGTATTCCCACTGGTAATAGGTGTACTCCTCGCTGCCCTGTAACAACCACACACAGAGAATAACAAACGAAAAGCGCTTGATTTGAGAACGCCAATTCTCATGCAAGGCAGCAGCGGGCTAGCAAGGAAAAATCACGCATTACCTTGGCGGTTCGACGATACATGAAAACTGCGCCGAAATCGAGATCTCCTCCGCTTGCGCCAACCGCTGCAAAATCATCGCCTGTGCTAAGTGACTTCGAAATTGACACACTTGAACCGAAGCCCTAAAGCAAAACAAAGCGCGTCAATTTTCCAACCGTAAATATGACAATTCAACACCGAGTATATCGCACATTCATCCAGTCTTACCTCGTTCAAGCTCCCATCAGGATCCGTCCAGTGATTTGTTTCAGCCCTACCGTGTAGCAAACATACCAAGAGTCTACATCGTCAACAATTCGATGACTCTGTAAATTGAAAAAAATATGCTACCAACAAGCAACATCTATTCTCAGTCTGTTGAGCAACCGCATAAATGCTTTTGCAATGGCACACCCAATATCAAGCTACATTCTAGGCCATGAGCATAGGAACGTACCATGCATCGAAACTGTTCTTCTCGAAAGTTGATACAGACCCAGTTGTTACGTCCAAAAAGGAGCTGACTAGGACCGTGCCAGCAGCAACTGCAACTGCACCCCCGAAATAATCCCCTCCGCTCAGAGTTGAGCTCTGGAGGGAGGCTTCCTCTTCGATACCGGATTCGGAAGCACTACAAGTTGAAACCACGAGGGCTGCAATAACCCCTTGGCGTAGATACATCTGGAAATTTAAAAGCTCCTTCGGTTCCCTATTCGTTAATACTGAGTCCTGCGTTTAATCTTAAAGATTTTGAACCTACACTTAGATGATAAATGATGCCCACGCCGTGCGACAAGATCAAGCTATACACCGACTCGTAGTAGTACTTCCTTTGGATTTCGAGTAATTGAGCTCAAGGAACGACGGAGCTCACAGGCAGCGATTGGTGCATTTCTTGGCGCACAAATTGTACTATGTACTATATTAGGTGCTTTTTTGATTTGCACGAACGCTTAAGAAGGCTCAAGGCATGGAGTCTTTGTAGGTTTGAATGATCTCGCGTTGGCGTAGAGTTGGGCTCAGATTGGGTTGAAGCGTACACATATCTAGAGGCCAAACTTCCTGCGGTCATTTTGCGGCTCCTAGCTGGGCAGTTGCTAGTCGAGCAGCTGACGCTAGCTAGGTTGTTGTTGACGGCGCTCATTCTTTAACGAGGCACCAAGGGGCGTTAAGATGCCGCGGAAGCCCCTTCGATGGAAGAAGGCGCAAGTCGTAGGATTGCAGCACGACCACGAGCATGTACCCACGCCTCGTTCCGGCTACACCCTGACTATGGTGGGCGTGAATGGCTACTTGTTCGGTGGTTTGGACTCTTCGATCGTGCCGCCCTCGGCCTCGGATGGCCTCTTCTGCGTTCGGCTCAGTGAAGAAGTGTGTGAATGGAAGCGGCTCGGCACGCCAATCAACGAAGCTGCACCACTAGCGCGCTGGCGGCACACCGCTACTCAAATCAACACCACTGCAATATTATTTTTTGGCGGGTACCACACTCACGACGAGAGGCTTAACGACTGCTGGATCTTTGACACGATTACGCTCGGGTGGACGCGGTATGAATGGAAGTTTTCTTCTTTCCTAGAATGTAGCGTGCTAGCCAGGAGCTCAGTTTGAATCTCTCCCAGTTTTGGTTCCTTACTTGATAATATGATTTATTTGCTTCGTTTGCATTACGCCATATTTGCCGTCGGTGTGTGCGTGTTACAACTCTTTGTAGTCCGGAGCCAGCGCCCGAAAAAGTGGACCCCAAGGCACCCCCAGCCAAGAAGAAAAAGAAAACCAGCGCCAGTGGGAGCGCAGCCGAAGTCTACCATTTGCCCTTGCAGGAAGTCACCCGCCGGGACGTGCCGGCCCCCCGCGGGGGGCATTCGGCGACCATGGTGGGTCCTAGTCACGTGTACCTGTTTGGGGGCTACGGCGGCTACGGGTACCGGCGTGGGGACATGGACGACTTGCACAAGTTGGACACTGGCACGATGCGGTGGCAAGAAGTAGGGGTCACCAAGGGCACCCCACCGGAGAAGCGCTCGGGCCACCAGGCTTCGGCGGTGCAGCTCAAGTTGATTTTGTGCGGCGGCAAAAACAGCACTACTGAGTTCAACGATTTGCACGTGCTGGACACCAGTTTAGACCCACCTGTGTGGTGAGTATTTTCCTAGTAATTCGAGTTGTGTCTAGTTCCTCGTATCTTTTACGCTTTTTATTGAAATTCTTTTGTCGTGTCACTCATCTCATCTTATAATTGAATCGCATGTTATTTTCTGCCTGAATCTACTTGAACTACTTACAGGACCAATTACTGGGACGCCCTCGGCGAGTGCCGTTGGAACTTTGGACTGCGGTCGTTTATGGCCATGCCGAAGTGGCGCCTCTTTGCGTTTGGCGGCAAAGGACGCGTTGAATCTGAGTAAGCTAACGTATTTTTGTGCTCGTGTGTTTGAGTGAAGCTGATGCGATAATTGTGAGAGATTCCTTTTACATGAATAGTTCTTCTTGCTGAATCTTACGTGTAATGGCATCTCTCTCTATTTCTGAATCCTAGGTTCGACAGTTTAATGGGGGGCGGCGGCGGTGCAGAAGACGAAGAATACTTGAACGATTTGCTTATGATTGACACCACTTCATTTCGGGTAGGTGATGTAGGGCTAAAGGCAGTCGATGAATTTATATGATGCATATGAGGGAAGCAATTTCAACAAGATTCGGCCCTAAATGTTTTTCGCCTCTGACCACAACCGCAGGCTTGAAAAATGGAATGCTGCTGTATTGGTGCGCTTTTCCATTGTTAATGTTTCCTACCTACATACTACATTAGGTCACCAAGCCGGACGTGAAGGGCACTCCCCCACCGGGTCGCAGCGACATGGAGATTGTGTTTGACTCGAAGCACGGCCAATTGGCGGTGTTTGGCGGCTACGGCTCCGAGTGGTGGGACGACATGTGGCTGCTGGACGTCTCCGCCATGGTATATATTAGAGAACAGATTCGAATAGGATAAGAAAGGATATGCAAACATAATCACGCACGCTTCACGAACGCAGTCGTTAATTGGAGGGAATGACGATATGGTTTTGAGGAGAAATTATAATTTGCTTTAGAAAGACTGTTCTCTCGTGATACATCTTGTTTCGATATCCATGAACATTTTCTCTACTGCTTCATAGGTCGGTCCCAGCTATGTGCTTAAAGATCTTTACCCCCGTAAAGCTGCGGTTACCGGCGGCTCGACCCTGGACCTCATTGGCTTAGACTTCCCCAACACCGATGACGTCACGGTGCGGTTCGAATGGACCGACAAGAAAGAATTCGTGGACGTGCAGGGCATGTTCGACTCGCAGTCCAAGCTCACTTGCGTGGTGCCCCGGCTCGCGGATCACGAAACCGCCGAAGACGAGCCTCCCTTGGGCCAGGGCACGTGCCAAGTGCGAGTGGCCTTGGATGGGGACTCGTTTACCCTGGCCTCAGTGGAGTTTTACTTCCACAGCATTACCGAGTCTGGCTCGTGTGTTATGTTTGGACCGGGAGTGCTGGAAGCAGCCAGAGACCCTGCTAACAACAAGCTTGCCACCTTGGAAGAGACCATGTTCATCATTCAGGTGTATACATTATTCCGAAATTTCTTCGAGAGCGGTTCAGTATTGGGCTCTTGCATTTTTTTGTACTGATTCTTGAACGGAAGAATTACCTGATTGTGCAATGTTACCTTCTCTGTTTGCTTATTTGACGTAATTCTGTAATGTCCTGATTGTGCATTTGCTTCCTCGTTACTGTTTTGTGGATTCTCCTTTTTTGTGAATGTGCGTAGGCCAAAGACGACAAGGGCAAAAATCGGACTACAGGGGGAGACGAGTTTGAAGTGACAATCGCGAGGCGCATTGAGCCCGAAGACGGAGCTGATGAGGTGAGATTAGGACACTAGATCTTGGTTTGTTCTTCATCAGGTCACACGTGCATGCAAATTCCGTACGGATGACGTATTTCTGCTTTGAAAAAAAATAAATGCATTCCGAAGAGGAGCTTTTTAAGTCGCGCTGTTTCTTCTTGTCAAAATCTTGGAATTGGAACATAAATATTCGTGTGGCATCATATTAGGTGGTTTGGCGCCGCGTTCACGGAGTCGGAGTTGAAGACAACGAAGACGGCACTTATCTGGTATGAGTTATACTTAGTACAGCACTGTGAAATGATATCGGAGACATTTTAGAAGAATAAAATTGCCAGAGATTCATATCGTTCAATCCTTTCTTTTTCACCAAAATGCCCCCCTCGCTTTATTGTTCAACTTCTCTCACGTCGATGTTCCATAATTTGCTTCTTCACACGCACTCTCGAATGTTTAATGCGCGTGTATACTTCTGTGCTCTAATTTAATATATGTAGGTGCGTTACACGGCCCAGGAAGCAGGGGAGCATGTGGTGGAAGTGAAGTTCATGGGCACGTATGGCGGCACGCCGGGTCCCATCAGAGGCTCGCCAATTACGGTAAATAGAATAGAAAAGACTATAAATTGAATGCCACGGAGATATTTGAGGCAAGACCTAAACTGATGCATGAATTTGGATTTTTTTTTAAAAAATGACATGTCCACTTCTGACCTTTTTTCACGATGTGCCCTCACTGTTGCTTATCAACCGTCCAATCATTTATCTACGTGTATTACGTTAGGTTTGTATGGACGACTATGCGCCCCGTGCCAACAATCAATTCTCCGGCAAGTTAGTTCTGTCCTCGTTGAAGCAAGACGTGGATGACGTTGGTGCCTTCACCGAAAACACGCTCGAAGTCTTGTCGCAACCCATCGAAGAAGGCGATCGCCGTGTCCAAAAAGGCCGCTGGTCAGAAAAGCGCGAAATGCAGGCCCTCGCGGACGTCAAGCTGCGCATTCAGAAAGTGCAAGACGAGGGTCCCGTTACTGATCTAACCTTGGCCCGCTGCGCGTGCTGCGTGTCGTACATGAAAAAAATTGGCCGGAACGTGGGACCTTTAACAGGGGTGCTCAAACAAGCGGGCAAGGATTGGGTGAAAATTCGGGACATGATTCCAGAGCTTGAAGAGACCATGCGCCCGCTCATCAAGAAAAACGCGGTGATTGTGCGCCGCCAGATTGCCGAATACAAGCTGGTGTTAGAGGATTTCAAAGCGGAGGTGGTAGCTGGCCGGACCTTCAAGCAGTACGAGGTAGGATTCGCAGCCGCGTTGCACAGTCTGGAGAAGTACAATACCAAGAACGCAGCGGAGAACGACAAGTGCGAACGGATGCTGGTGTTGGCGAATGCCTTCAACTGTCCCCGAGAACTCGGCGAGGCAGCGCAAGTGTTGCGCGACGTGCAAGTGGAGTTGGACGCCTACACCAGCTTGTGGCAAGTCGACAAAGAAGTGCGTTTCTTGATGGAAATGGCCACTGAGACCCTGTGGATTGATTTGGATCCAGGCGGCCTCGACGATCTGGGCAGAAGTTGTGTCAAGAAGGCCAAAAAATGCCCCGAGTCCACAGTGGAGTCGAGCGCCTACCATGGTTTGCAAGAATTCGTGCGGCGGTTTCAGCTGGTGTGTCCGATTGTCGCGGCCTTCAAGAAGCCCTCGTTTCAGAAACGGCACTGGAAGGATTTGATCTTCTTGGCCCTACCCAACGACCCACCGGAACATTACCGCAACAACTTCAAAATCCCGGAAAAGGACCCGGAATTTCTGGTGGGGCAATTTTTCGCCGAGTACGAGAACAACGGTGGTGGTTTAGCCCTGTATCGTGTGGCGCCTCTGGTGGAGGCCTTGGTGCACAAGGCCGAAGCGGAGTCGAGCCACGAGCACACGCTGGTGGCTCTTGAAGCAAGGTGGGCAGCCATCAAACTTGCAGACCCAGCCGACGACCCTTCCGTCAAAGCCCGCGCTGCCGCCGAGCTCGCAGTCAAAAATGCCAAGGGCAAGAAGGCGGCGCGGGCGGCCAAGGCCAAGGAGGCAACGCGCGCGGCCGCTGCGGTGGCGCACTCGCTGCCTGTTCTGAGCTTTGCCGAACCCTTAGACTTGGAAAAGCTGAAAAGCGACCACGTGATGCTGTTGGACATTTTGAAGTCGGAATTTGAGCGATTTCATGCTCCAGCAGCGCTCTGGCGTGAGCGATTGGAGGCGGTGGAGACGATGTTGACATTGGCGAAGGAGAACCGCGACGCTACTGCTTTTCTTCACCCCCTGTACACCAAATCCAAAGAGGTGCGCACATGTAACCCCCCCCCCCCCCCACACACAAAAAAAAAAACGTATAACGTTTGCTCCTTACATCTGCCGCATCACAATTACCACCACGTTCATTAACAATAAATCACCGATCATCAACCAGCAACCTTCTCACCTTTCTCGTTCATCACAGGTTATGCGAGCGTTACCCAAAGCGGCAGCGCGGTTTCAAGCGCTGTTCGAAGACCAAAAGAAAGCCCTCGATGAAATGCTGGCCTTAACCTTTGCGGCGCCCGCTGTCACCGGCTGGCGGCCCGCTGCTCTAATGGAATACGCCGCTCAAAAAGCAGCGGCGGTGGCCGAGGCGCAGGGCACGGAGCATTCTGCTGCCATCGCGGCTGCAGCCGCCGAAACCGCCAAGCAAACGCTAGCTGACGAAGCAAAAGCAGCCGAAAAGCTTCCAGGAGGAGTTGGAGGTGGGGGCGGAGACGAGGGGCGAAGCACAGTGCACGCGTTTGAACTCTTTGCGTCGGCTCTGGAGAAGTGCTTGCGGGACCTAAGGAGCTATGCGGATTCCAAGAGAGCAGACTTCCCCCGTTTCTTCTTTCTCAGTAATCGTGAATTGTTGGATGTGCTAGCCAATGGAGCCGAGCCAGAAAAAGTGTTCAAACATTTGCCCAAAATGTTCATCGAGACGGAGAAGCTCGATTTTATTCCACCGCAGCCCGCCGATGATCCCGCCGACGGTGGAGGAGGCGATGGAGGCGATGACAATGGATCTGTCCGCAGCAGCGGCACCGGTGCTACAGGAAGCAGCACCAAGGTTCAACTGGGATCCTCGTCGGCGTGGGCAGGTTGGGGCGGAGAAATAGTACCGTTTCATCCGGAAGTTGTCATTGTCGAAGGCCGAGTGGAGTACTATTTGGGCGCCTTGTTGTCAGGAACCGAACGTACGCTAAGGAAACGATTGGACGAATCCGTAGTGCGCTATTTGGGGACTTCCAAACTTGAATGGTTGATGGCGAAGCACTCGTATTTGCCGCCGCCTCCCCCTGTAGATCCAGCGGCGGAAGCGGCCAAGGCCAAGGCGGCCAAGACAGCAGCCGCTGCAGCTGGCGGTGGCGCAGGAAATGAAGCAAAAACTGGCGAAGGAGATCAAGGCGGTGGCAATGGTGAAAAAGAAGGCACGCCAGCGGGTAGCGGGGCTGCGGCCGCGCTAGCAGTGAAAGCGGGAGCGAACGGAGCAGACGAGGCAGCTGCCGCTGCCGCTGCTGCCACCAAAGAAGCAAGCGAAGCTGCGCGTAGATTGAACGTGTCGGTGGATCCAGGTCAAGTAACGGTGTTCGTGGCGCAGTGGTACAACATGAAAACGCTGCAAGACGCCATGAGGTCCTTTGGGAATGGTTCAGAAGGGGCCCTCATTACGGTGTGGGAGCAGCATGTGTTCGACCTCGGAGAATTGGGGAAACTGATTCGAGCCAACTTGCCACCGCTCGACCGCGTTCGGGTGAGTGTAATAAAACACGTTTTTTTGGTATAGAAGCACTTAATCGAGCGAGATGGCTCTCAGCGTCTCAATCTTTTTATGTCTGGCTGCAACCTTTCACGTATCTTTCTCCTGTGTCTTTTTCATCAGGTGGGCAACCAGATTGTGCTGGACGTCTTTCACCGCGACACCATCGCACTCATCGCCAAGAACCAGCTCGTGGATACCCAGTCCTTCATCTGGCAGGCCTACCTAAAGCCCGAGTACGCGCCCCCCGCGAGCAGCGGCGGTGGCAACAAGAAAAGTGAGGCGGACGATGAAAAAGCACATGTAGCGTACACCGCGCTCGGCATGCGTGTCATGTGAGTGAATGTTTCTAATTGCTCTTTGTTCTCCGGTGTGCCTTCAATCTTTTGGACGAGACAATCGAATAATACCTCGCATCTTTCTATAATTTCGTTGATTGTACTGCTTTTCATTGGGTTTGGCATGATCCCACCGCAGCTTAATCTGCAACTTCACTCCGCCATTCTCCTTTTCTTTACTTTTTCCCCATCCATGTATTGCTACACTACTTAGGTACGGCTTCATGTACTGTTCCGGCGCAGTCGCCATGCCGGTGCTCACTGCCGCTTCGGACCGCGGCCGCCTCGCGCTAATGAGAGCCCTCGTCCACGGTGGCCCCTCGGGGATGGGTGCTTGCGTGGCAGGGCCGCGCGGGAGTGGGAAATCCTCCCTCGTAACGTCCACCGCCGCTACTCTAGGCCGCCACTGTTTTCCGCTCGCGTGTTCTTCCGCCACTCGCCCCAGTGCTCTCGTCAGCCTAGTCGCGGGTTGCGCCGCGGCAGGTTGCGTCCTGCACTGCACTGATCCCGCCGCGCTAGCTCCTGCGGCACTAGCAGCCATGAGTCATGCTCTCACGACCATCTATGGCGCGTTAGCCGCTGCCTTGGAGAAAGGCAATGCCTCCGGAGGAAAAGGACCGCAAGTGACCTTACTCGGGACAAAATTGAACCTGGCCACCAATAGTTTTGGTTGCGTGGCTGAATTCACCATGCCAGGCAGCCTAGGAGGCAGCGGCGCTGAATTTGGCCCTCATGGAGCTTTTGCAGGAGGTGGTTTTGGAGGATTGAGTGGCGGCGCTCTGCCAGGTTTGTTAAGGTCGCGCTTTCGCCCAGTGCTCCTGCCACCCCCAAGCTTAGACGCCATTTTGAGTTTGAAGCTATTGCAGGAAGGATTCGAGGACTATACCTTACTCGGTGCCAAGTTGCGCTTGGTGTTTGAGGCTCTGCCGTCCGCAGCGCTGCAGAGCCCGAGCTTGAGTGTAGGGCTCGGGGAACAAGCATGGGGGCTCCCGCAACTGATGCCGTTTGTAGTGGCGGCGGGGATCTTGAAGAGAACTTCGCCGGAAGTGTCCGAGCCTCGGCTGTTAATGGAATGCCTCATGAACTTGGTGGGCATTCAATTGAGGTCGGCCGATGCGCTCGCGTTCAAGACCTTCATCCGGGATGTCTTCCTTTCTACTAAGGTATGCTTTGAAGAACTTGACTCCATCGCACTCATCGCTTGTCTTCGAATGTCACGCTACTTTGTTTCATTCGGAGACAATATGGCTTACCTTCTCCATACAGACATGTACTGCATAGCGCCTCATATTTTTAATCTTTCCTCTTTTATTTACATCTCTTCATCTTTTCAATCCCCTCCGTATTTGACCCCCTCCTCCCCCCCCTAAACAAAGGCCGACCCAGACGAGGACCCCCAAGTCCTCCGCGACAACCGGTTCAGCGCCGTGGTGCACCAATCTACCGAAGAAATTGGATACTGGCCGCAGGACCAAGTGAGCGCCTACGCGTGCCAGCTCGACGAGCTTGCCACGCTGCGCACTTCAACCTTCCTCGTGGGCGCGCCGGGCGCGGGTAAAACAGTGCTGGTGCAGGTGATGGCAGCGACGCGGCAGTTCGTGGAGGTGGAACGACAGGCACGCCGCGAAGAAAATGCCGAAAAAGAGGGTTTACCGATGCCCGCGGCACAGGGACCCGGTAAAGTGGTGGTGTTGCCGGTAAACGCACTGACCCTGACGGAGCTTTACGGGACTCCGGACGAGAGCCAAGACAACGACGATGACGACCATAAGCACGGCAAAAAGTCCAAAAAGCACGGAGACGACGACTCGTCGGTTGCTCTCGTGCCTGCTGGAGCCAAGGATGGAGCATCAACAGGCGGTGGTGGCGATGATAGCGCCTCTGTCGTCACTGCCGCGAGCACCCAGAAGAAGGCGCCAGTTCCAAAAGCCAAACGCTTGGAGCCGGCCGATCCTGGGATGCTGTCCAAAGTGCTGCGCGAAATCTCGCTGGCCGCCAAGAAAAACGGGCGGCCTACTATGTTAGTGCTGGACGGCGACTGCGCATCCGGTGGAGGCTGGGCAGAAGTGATGGTGGGGCTCCTGGATCAGGCAGATGCCAGGCCGGAAGCTCCACCGCGCATGGCCTTTTTGGACAACTTGTCGCTGCGTTTGCCGAGCAATTTAAATTTGGTGCTCGAAGTGTCTCAGCTGAGGTCTGCCACTCCCGCGCTGGTGTCTCGCTGCGGGTTGCTCTTCGTCGACGACAGCGACGGCTTCGCATGGCGGTGCTGCATGGCCAATTGGGTGAAAGCGCTACCCGATGAAGTCTACAGTGACGTGGCGAAAGAATGGATTTCGGGCTTTTTGGAGGCCTATGTGCCCCCCTGCTTGCGGTGGACGCAGAAAGCAAGGGCTACAGGGGCCGGCTGGGGCAGCGGCGGCGGGTCCTACGCGTGCCACCCTACTGCCATGGCGCTGGTGAATGGCCTCTTGAGGCTGTTGGGTGATCTTATTGATGAACACCCGCAAATGCTCCGGAAACAGAACCACCTGGAAGTAGCGTTCATGTTTTGTTGCTGTTGGGCCATGGGAGGGCATTTGCCCCGCGCAGGCAGTGACCTTGGAGGCGGGTCAGGGGCTTTTGCGGCGCCTGCGGGAAAGAGCAGAGGCGGCGGTGGTGGCGCTGGCGGTGGTAGTAGTGGAGGTCCTAACGGAACGTACACCGCTTCGGCATTTTCAGAGTGGTGGCGTAATGAATTCAAAACGACGGTGTTTCCACGGGGGGGCACTATCTTTGACTGGTGGTTAGACCCCACCACGGTCACCTTCAGCGAGTGGTCGAGGTCTGCCTATGTCCTCGAGCCCTTCACTGCCCTCAAGGACGATTTCGACCCTCGGGCTCGGCATTACGGTACCATGTCAGAGGTTGTGGTGCCCACGGGGGACGGCGCCGCCACGGCCTATTGGCTGCGACGGTTATTGAGGGCGAAACACCCTGTACTGGTGGCCAGCGGCCCCGGGGGTGCGTCGGGAAAAAGGCGCGCCTTCACCGAAGCCTTTCAACTCATGAGCGCCCCTGCATTGACAGCAGCGGATTTGGCTCTGGGTAGCGCAGCGCTCGCCACCAAAGTAAAACTGCTCCGTGCCACCTCACCGCCGAAATGGTCTACCTGTACGGTACCCCTGCATGGAAGTATAAGCGTGAGTGGTTTGCAAGCACAGGTGCGGAGCAGCCTCTTTTTGAGCGGGCCAGGTAGCCTGACTCCCCCCATCGGCACTGAAAATGTCATGGTGTTTGTCGAAGACTTGAGCCTGGCTTCCTGTGGCTCGGCTGCGGTCCTTCGTAGGCTCGCAGAAACGTCGCAAGTGTTTGGGGAAAGCCCACAGCTCCATTCCTTAACCGTGAGTGGGGTGGCTCTCGCCGCTACCACCTCCCTGAGAACGACTCCCAGTGGAGCTTGGGGGCCCACTTCGGGGACGAGTGGCGGAGGCCGCATTTCGAGTAGGGGGCATCTGCTCGCGCCCGGGCTCGGGGTGGGGGATTCTGGTTTGGGGCTCGGGGATCGAGGGGAGGCTGCGGGAGAAGCTGCCAGGTTACAACGGCACTTTACCATCTTGTGGAAAGGGCCCCCCGGTCCTGCAGACCTGCAACGGATCTGCCAAACCCTTCTGGTACTCCACGTCACCAAGAACGCCGACTTTCCCCGACTGCTCAAGGACAACGCGGAACCGTTGGCGAAAATCATAGTGGCGACCCACTTGGAATTGTGTGCCAAACTCCGACGGACCCCAAACAAGCCCTTCCTGAGCTTCAATTTACGGTCATTGCAACGGATTATGGACGGGGGCATGCTGCGCACCAACCCCGAGTCGTGCTACACCGTGGAAGGAATGGTGAGTGCGTACGTGCATGAAGCAATACGCACTTATGGCGATTGCTGCAACGATCCACATGACGTCATCAAGGTCGAGAAGGTCCTGAGTCAGCAGCTCAAAGAGAAATTCCCGAACGTGGATTTGAACAAACATTTTCCATTGGCCAAACCAACCGAGCCCCTGATTTTCAGCACTTGCGAAGACCGTTTGAAGAACCGAGGCAGCGAGCTGGACTATGACGAGCCTCGGCTGAGGGCTGTACCGGTGAGCTATGACGCGACGCGAAGCCAAATGGAGCAGCAGTTGCGGCGCTACCCGCTCACCCCCGAAGCATTGGCAGCAGCAGAAGGCCCCGAAGGGTTTGAGCCGAAGCGAATTCGATTCGATCAGAGAGCACCATCTCCGCCGACCACGGTGCGTCTCGTAACTAGTAGCTTATTCTGATATCGTGAGAATATTCAATTATTCCATTTTCGAATTGTACCAGTTCGGTTCGATTTAATCATTTTGTTTCATCTGTTTGTGTTCTTGCCGTTCTTTGGGGTGCTCGTCAGGTGCTTTTTGACCGTTGCATCGAAGTTGTCTTGCGTTTGATTCGATTGCTGGGCGCCAAAATTCCTCTGCACGCACTCTTGGTGGGCTCCGCCGGCAGTGGGCGCAAAAGCATGCTCCGATTGGCCACTTACCTCTGCAAACACGACCTCAAGGTAGTGTCTAGCTCTGCAAACTTTTCGGCCATCGTGTGCCCCGCCTTAGAAAGGCTCGTGTTCAGCCGCGACCCGAGCCATGACGATGCTCTGGACGGTGATGATGACAACGCAGCGGTTGAAGCTGCCAGAGAAAAAGCTGCGCAGAAAAAGGAGCAAGAGGCTAATTCTAACGACAAGGAGGAAGTACCCAAGAACGGTGGTAGTGGTGGCGGTGCTGCTGAGAACGACGACCATGAAGACGGTGATGAGGATGGCGATGGAGAACCTCGTGAGGAACACAATGATAATGACAACGATAATGATGATGACGACGATGACGACGACGACGACAATGGTGGAGGTGGCGCTGGAGGTGGAGGCGAAGATGAAGATGAAGTTGTACGCGATGCTCCTCTCCCCAAGCTGCCGATCTTGCCTGCGATTGTGCTCTGCGCTTGCGATGACCCCGAAGCTTACTTCACGCACGACCAATTCCTTGCGCTCTCCGCTTTGCTGAAAGGCGAAGTGCCCGATTCTCTGTTCTCGAAAGACGAGCAAAAGCGCCTTGGCTTAGGCCTTCGTGAGCGGGTGCTTCGGCAGCGAGAAAGCGTGATTCTAGAAGCGGGCGGCAAGCCCCTCACGCAAAAGCAACGCCTAGAGGACCCATGGCGGGGTTTGAGTGAGCATCAGCTCCAAGATCTGTGCTGGGAGCACTTTTGCAAGAAGGTGAAAGCACGCCTGCGTGTGGTGGTGGTGCTGGACCCAGGAGACCGTGGGAGCTCTTCACATCAGGCCGCACACACCCACCACGACCCGCATCATCACGGTAGTGGTGCAGCTGCCGCGGCAGTGGCCGGAAGCGAGGCCGGCACGCCCGGGCCGTCGGAACCAAATTCGGCCGTCGGCAAAGAGGGTGGCGGTGGTTTTAGTGCGAACAAAAACGCTGCCCATTATCCGCCGGTGCAGCCGCCGGAGCCATCCCTGTGGCGCACGGGCGATGTATCCTTTCGGCAACGGTTGCGGGATTTCCCCGCGCTCGTGGAGTGTTGCAGTTTAGAGTGGCTGCCGGACTGGCCCGGCGACAAGAACCTGATGGGCGCTGCAAACCATCATTTGGACATTCTGTTGATGGGAGATTCTTTGGAGAAGCGAGCGCTCGCGCGATTCTTTGCGATTGCCTGCAGTTCAGCCAACGCTCGCTGCCAAGAGCAACACCGGAGTTACGGAGGTGGGGGCTGTGAGGCGCCCTTTGGGTTACGGCACATTGGCGACTTGGTGTCTACGTCTTACAAAGTGTTTGAAGCGAAGAGGCACGAGATTGATGATTACGTGGAGCAACTTACGGCGGGTTTGAAGGTGATGACCACCGCTGAAGAAGATTCCGTGAAGTTGAAAACCGCAGTCACGGAACTGCAATTGGTGGTTGAAGAAAAGCATGAAGACTACGAGAACTTGAACGCCTTGATGCTGAAAGAAGAGATCCGCGTGGACAAAGAAGAAGCCAAAGTAGCCGATTTCGAAGCGTACGTCAACAAGATTCAAGACGACTGCGACCAGCAGCGGGAAGTGGTTATTGGCGACTTAAATCAAGCCGTGCCTTTCTTAGAGTCCATGTCGGCTGCGGTGGCCAGTATCGAGCGGAGTGACGTGGGTGCGATTGCCAAGCTGAATAAATTGCCGCACGAGTTTGTGGATGACGTCTTTGGCGCCCTAGTGATATTATTCGCGGGCTCCGATGGGCTGAACATCAAGGTGGACAAAAATGGGAAAGTAGGGGACCAGCAACGGTCTTGGGGCAGTGCGCGCGTGGCGCTATTGAGCAATGTAAACGCGTTCATTGATCGTTTGAGGGGGTTCAAGGTGCTTCTCGAGACCGGCGATGTGCCTGCGATTAACATGCAGGACGTGCGGCGGTATTTGGTGTTGGACCATTTCGTGAGAGCCGAACTGGTGATCGAAGAGCATTCTAGCCTGGCTGCGACGCTGGCTGTGTGGGCGAACAATGCGGTAACGACACCCCCTTTTTATCACTCTTTTCGTGCCTTAATTCTCGTTTCTTCTGGGGACAATCATTCTTGCGAACGAAATAGAATACCATCTGTTTATAAGATGGCGGTGTTTGTGAATCAAACCAAGTTACTTCGTGGTCATGACTCACGATCTTGACATGTGCTTATGTGCGTGTGAATCAACAACAGGTGAGCTATTACGATGTCGTGCAAATCGTGGAGCCCAAACGCCAAGTGCTTCGCAAGTTCATCTTGCAATTGGATGCAGCAAGGAAGCGGCTAGCAGCGGCGCAGGAGTCCTTGGACCAGCAGAAAGCGCGTCTGGCAAAACTCAAGAGAGACGTGCAGGTGCGTGAAAGCAAAAACAAATGTCACACATAATTCGTCAATCTCTCAACTTCTACGCCTCGTGTGTGTCTGCGGGCTCCCGCGTGCTTCTGTTGCTCGCCTGTGCGACCAAAAATTGTGCTGCTCTTTCCAAGTTTATCAATGCATTTTTCAACTCCGCATTACGGTTGTTGGTTGTTTGGGAAATGGTTTCTCTTAATGCAACAGGTGGCACACGATCAGTGGATGTTAGCAGTCTCCGAAGCTGAACGCGGAGAATTGCGCTTAGAACTCGCGGAAAAACTGGTGTCCATTCTCCGCAACGAGGGCTACAAGTGGCAACAGCTGATGGAACAGATGGACCACCAGCGAGAACTCTTGCTCGGAGATGCGGCAGTGGCCTCGGTGCTGACGCACGTCGGGTCGGCATTTCCGCCCGAAACCCGACGGCATTTATTGCACAAGCAGTGGCTGCCTTTCTTGCGCACTTGCATGAGTGGACGGCCTCTGCCCCATACCCCCGACACGGTTTCCGATCCCAGTGTGATAAGCTTGCCTTTCAACGGATTAATCGAGTGGGGTGGGGGGTTTGGTGGCAGTGCGTTCAGCGGAACACCCGGAGATGGCCAATTGGATGTGCGGGACCGAGATGTCGTTACCTCCGCCGTAGCCCTCACCTTGACTACGCGATCACCGCTGCTCATTGACCCGCAAGGACGTGCTCTGCGGTGGCTCTATGCGAAACTCAACAAAGACTGCGAAGATCGTTTCGCTGCTGAGCAAGGTTTATCAAACAGCGGTGGCAATGGCAGTAGGACTGGCACCGCTGCTCTAGTACCCGCTGGTGGAGTCGAGCAAGGAATTTCAAACAGCCAAAACAAGAAGCCGGGGACATCTGGCGGTGGCAGTAAACCACCGAGTAGGCAGGGCACTGCAGGTGGCAAAGGGAAAGAACCACGGAAGGTTGCGCCAACGCCCTTGGTGATTCATGTTGGGGAGTTTGTGGCTCAACACGGAGGTGGATTTGAGACCGTGGCGGCTTTACAGCGAGGTGACGGCAGCAGCAGCAGTGGCAGTGGCAATGATGGCGGCGGAGCAGAGGAACCTCCAGTGGCCTCCACTGCCTGCCTCGTGCCTACTTTGCTCGAATGCTTTGCTCAAGGCAGACCCGTGCTTCTGGTGGTGAAAGAATGGGAAGTCTTTGACGCCGGCCCCCTTTTACCGTTTTTCGCGGGCCGCACGTTTACGAGAGTCAAGCGTTCGCCAACGGGCAAGGTCCTCACCGAAGCCAGTGGAGAAGACGGCTCAGATCATTCGAGACCACCGTCTGCTGCAGCCACCACGGCTGCTCAGGAGACGAGCATTGAGGGCACCGTTGTGGTGGCGACTGGCACGCAACCGACTGCCACGGAGGGAGACGCTACAAATCCTTCATCTACCACTAGCGGTGAAGGAGCAGCCCCAACTTCCACTCGCAGTAAGCCGGCGACTCCGATGAAGAGTGCTCGGTCAGCCAAGGAGCCTACCCCACTGCTGGACCATTTCTTGTCTTTAGCGGACAGCGACAACTACGACGACACCGACTCCTTTTCGGCCTATGCCCCGTTGCCATCCAACGGCTTCTTTTTTCTCGGGGTGCACACCAACGCCGACCACGCCGCGCAGTTCAGCCCCAGGCTCCAGAGCTTGTGTTCGGTGGTGCACTTCGGCCTGAGCCATGCCGCCGTGCACCGCACCGCCACGTCGCTCGTGCTGGCGTGCAACCACCCAAACGTGGCCGAGCGGCTGCGAGAGCTGGTGCCCTCGGAGCAAGCCAAGAAAAGGGCCTTGGTGGCGTACGAAAAACGCCTGCTCGAGCAGCTCTTGGTGGAAGAAATCGTGTATGACGCGCCGAAAGAAGCGCCCAAGGAGCTGGCAGCCAAGGATAAGGCTGCTGAAGACGGCGGCGAGGATGGCAAAGAGGATGACAAGGAAGGAGACGACGGCGAAGAAGAAGAAGAGGATGACATGGATGGGACCAAAAAGAAAGCCCGCGAAGCCGCAGCGAAGCGGGCCGCAGAGCACGCTGCCGAAGACGAAGCACGCACCAAGGCCGCCGCTGCTGTGCCGAGCAAGATCCCCATCACCGAAAACCGGGCCCTGATTGAAACCATCACGCAAACAAAAAAGGCGGAAGTCTCAGCACGCAAAGGTGTGGAAGAAGCCTCTGCAGAATTGGTGACCTTGTACTCGGCCACCGAGCTGTACCGTCCTTTAACTGCTCGCATCTGCCAGCTGTACCGGGCCCTCCAGCAAGCTGCGTGGGTTGGCGGGGTCGATGCGTCGCACGGTGGGAGTGCTTTGGCCGATGATGCTGCCGACGCAAATCAAGCTTGCACCGGCGGTGCTAGCGGGCCACAGCGCGTAGGCGCCGGTCGCTACGGAGCCGGTAGGCATTCTGCTGGCAGCGGCGTGAGCAGCGCGGCGAGTTTGTACGCGCATTCGTTCCAGGAGCATTTAGCAGTGGTGGCGAAGGCGCTGCGTGCAGAGAGGGTGTACCTGGAGTCTGCAACGGGAAAAAAAGCGGCCAAGGGGGCCAAGGGAAGCAAATCCGGAGGCGGTGGTGGGAGTGTAGCCTCGTCAGCCATCACTGCAGGCAAAGAAACCGACATTGCAACGAAGCGAGCGAATGCCCTAGAGATCTTGTGCCCACCTAAAGGAACACCCCTCCCGTATGACGCCTTTTCAGTCCGGCTGAAGCGTTACATTGAAGCCACAACCACCGCATTATTCGATCTCCTCGAGCAGCGGTTCGCAGGGAAAGACACCATGGCAGCACGATTGGCTGCCTATTTGAACCTGCTAGCGGCAGTCCCAGAGCCTGAAGCAGTCACCACGCACCACAGGCACGGCCACAGCCGCGGAGTCAGCCGAGGCGCGAGCGTAGCGGGTAGCGTAGCTGGGAGCGTTGCGGTAAGTGCTGCCCCTAGCCGAAGAGGCTCGAATTCCTCGCAGATGGAAGCCGCCGCAGCTGCAGCCGCTGCGTCCTCGATCCCGGCGGGTTCCGACGCAACAGCCGCCCTCGCGTCCCTGTCTCTAGGCTCTTCCACCAATCACGCGAAACACGCCGGGCACGGTCACGACCACACTGACCCAGAAATGGACGGTGCGGAGAGCGCTGCTGAATTAGAGGGTTTGAATGAATTAGTGGAGCTTGGCTTAGGTGGGACCGCTCAACTAAGCCCTTCGGAGATCCAATGTTTGCTTCATCCACCGAAAGCGGCTGATCCGGAGCTGGTCTCGGACGCGATGGCCGTAGTGGTCAACGAGCACCAGTGGAAGCATTTAGCAGCTTTGGAAGAAGTCTTTGCCTATGGCACCTCGCCGCTCGCCATTGCCGACAATGCGCCCTCTGGGGGAGGGGCAGGCACAGGAAACAACTCAGTGGCGCCGTCGCCTCGGGGGACGGCCTCCCAGCCTCCCAGCCGGCCTGGTTCCGCCATCAAGAGGCGCTCGTCAGTGCGAGGTTCGATTGGCGGCGGCAGTGGTCATGGTGGCGGGCATGCAGCGAAAGGACCACTCGAAGGCGAGCCGGGTTACAAAGCTTGGTTTGCGCATTTCAAGAACCAGCTCATTGAGTTCGCCGAAGAATGGGTCCTGTGGCGCGCGGCGACGCATCCAGAGAGGACTTTACTGCCGGGCCCTCTGTCCGAGGTATACGGTAGTGTGTGTGGTTGAAAAGAGATGCTCATTCATAGACCAGTTACTTACTTAGCACGACACACCAAGCAATCACCAATATCGAACACACTTGCATCAGCGCTTCCGGATTTCCTGCACATGTAGGGTATACGCGGAGATGTGTGCATATATTCATTCAGAAATCATCTCGGCATCTAACTCATCGTTAAACTCTCCGTTAAATCCAGGCTTCGGACATCGATCGGATCTTGGTGCTTGCCTGCTTGCGCCCTGATCGCCTCGTTGCTGCCATTCGAAACATGCTCGACTTTCAAGTAATTTACCCACATCGTAAAGGAGGAACACAAACATAATTCATCCACACACCGACACTTTTTCTTCTCCTTTCTAACAATAGTCCCAAGTTAGTGTATCTCCTCGGTTATTGTTGTCAACCCTACACTGAATTAGGCACCTCACATTGGACACAAGCTGCTCACTCCGAAGCAGAGGCCTTCGTTTGCGACTCGCATCACAACGCTCGTGTTTGCCAAAGACGCAAGTGTGCCGGTGGGGAGCACCAAAAACAAGAAGAAAAACAAGGACTCGGACTCTACTTTAGGCGACACCATGTCTGTCGGCTCGTCAGCTCCATCAGCCTTAGGAGCAGGAGTTAGCGACGATGCTGCCGCACCAAGAGATAGCCCCTGGTCTCCTCATTTGCTCTCTGCACGGCCTTCAGTGAACACTCCTAGGCCAGTGCTGGCCCTTTATTCCAACGATGCGTGCATTTGGGAGCTGAAATCTGCCTTGGCAAAGGGCAAACCAAAAGGAGGCGGCGGCAAAGGTGGCGGCGGTGACTCAGAAGATTCTGATGAAGATTCGGGTGACGAGGGCGGAGGTGGTGGTGGTGGTGGTGGTGGTGGTAAAGGAAAAGGAAAAGGAGGCGGTAAACAAGCCATGAATGAAGTATGGGCCAAAGGAGGCAAGGGTGAAACAGGCTGCGTTGCGGCCGTGCATCAAGCCAGCAAGAGCGGCCAGCTGCTGTTGCTGCACTTGTGCGCTGATCTGAGCCCAGCAACTGTCGATGCCCTCGCTGGGGCCCTCTCGCTTGCGACCCTTGCCGCATCCGAATTGGCTCTCAAATCCATGGCAACTCCGAACAGTGCCTCTGCTGCCGGTGCTGGTAGCGGTGGCGGTGGTGGCAGCAGTCGCGCTGCATCGTTTCGATGTGTGCTCACGTGCCCCCTCGGTGTGGGGTGGACCGTGCCTGCGGTATTAGCCACCACCTGTGAGCGCATTGTCGACGACGGGGAAGACGGCAGTGATGGTCGTGCATGCTTCAAGCCTCGCCTCTTGCGAGCGTGGAATTCCCTCTCGCCCCTCGCAGTCGATGACCCCCCCGCGAAACCCGTGGAATCTCGGGCGTTGTTCTTTGCTTGCACTGCCCTGCACGCGTTGCTCTCGAGCCGCAGCCGCTTCGGTCCGCGAGGTGGCGTCATTGGCACCGCAGCGTCCTCCGGCCGGGGCTGGGGTGGGAGTGGGGGCACTTTCCTGGACTTGGCTTTACATGGGGGGTCGGCCCACCAGCCTGCGGGTCTGAACCCGAGCGGGTTTGGAGTGATTGGGGCTGGCCCTTTGTTACATGTGCCTTGCTCTCCCGGGGGGTTTGATGCGCCTCATTTGCAAGACGTGGTGTCGAGCTTGCTGCATGGCGGCATGAACAACGGCAACGTGGACGGCACTGCGCCCGTGGATTGGTCCCGCGTCAAGCAAACCGTGCTGCACGTCCTTTTGGGGGGCTACCACGCAGGGCCCTCTGACGCGAGCTTCATTGCGAGTGGAGCTGGTGGCAGCGGAGGAGGTGTAGGAGGGGTAGTAGGGAATGGTTTGCAGGGAGGGAGCGCGTGGGCGATGGCGTCAGCGCACGCGTCCCAAATACTACATTCGCGCATAGCCGATGGTCAGACCGCCCTGGGCAATGGTTTGCTCACAATCCCGGACTCTCGCGACGACTGCTGCAGTTGGGTGGATTACGTCACGCATTTCGAAAAAATGTTCGTGTCAGGCCCTCCTTTGACTTCAGGGGATGGCGAGTATGACATGAGCCCTTTGCTCTTTGGTCTAGACGACGAGGTCGACCGAGGTGCTCAGGCAGGGCACGGGAGTGGGAGTGCGGCTCAGGTTGTGGCGGCGGTGCGGCTGGCGCACCATGTGGCTCACAGCGACAGAGGGCACGGCCCGTACGGGGTGCTGCACCCTCAGGTCCATGGGGCACCTCCTGGGGGTGGTCACGCGCTTGGAGGGCCGAGCGAGCCCGGCACGGCGCGAGGGGAAGGTGGAGGTTTAAACACCGCCCGATCAGGAGCAGGCAATACCACGGCGCGAGGAGAAGGAAGCGGTGGCGGCGGCGGCAACACGGCCAGGTCAGGTGCGGGCACCGCACGATCGGGAGCAGGCACTGCCCGAGAAGGCGGAGGCAAGAAAGGCGCCACGATCGGCCACGCCCCAGGGCACGCAGGGTGGGTGTGGCTGAAGGAGTTGTGCGAAGCAGGCCATTCGGAGCTTCCGAAACCGATTGACATGGTGGGGCTCTTCGACCGCGCGGGGAGTTTGCTCGCCCTAGCCAAAGGCCCCCTGGTGATGCTGTGCTTGAACGAATGCGCAAGGTTTAACGCGCTGTTGCAAGTAGTGCACGCTGACCTCGTTGCCATGCGCGCGGTAAATAGGCTTTGTCATAGTAGTACATGTAGAGAGTACTTTTGCCATGAAAGCATCAAGTTTATGTGTGTCTTCATTGGACCTCTTCCAACATTCCTCATTTCCGCGCTTATTGCTTCTGCACTCATTCACGCACTCGTATTCCACTAGCTCGTATTTGCGCACATACACAACTCTACACACACGCATTTCCACTCATCCATTCATGCTCCCCCCTGTGACCTTTTACACAGGTGCTCATGGGGCAAGCGGACTCCTCTGCAGCGCTCGACCAAATGCTCAGCAATTTGCTGACCCTCGGTGCCGTGCCGTCTTCGTGGCAGCGGCTCGCGTGGCCCATTCCCAGTGGCGGCGGTGGAGGGGGCGCCCCGAATTACCTGGGACCTGTGGCTTGGTTTCATAAGCTGACGCAGACGGGGAGGCAGCTGCGGAGTTGGTCAACTGAAGGGCAAATACCGAAATCCTTACACTGGGGCTCCCTCTTGTCTCCGTGGGGTCTCTTGGTGAGTTTGCGTCAAGTCGCGACACGCATGGCAAGGGAGGCCAACGAAGGTGAAGGAGGTGCTGGAGATGGCCACATGTCATTGCCCTTAGCGGCTTCCTCATCAGCATCGTCAGCTGCGAACTCGCAAGCGGGCACGCCTCAAGGCTCTCGGCCGACGACTTCTTCTGGTGTCGCCAACGATGGTGGTGACGATGCTGGCAACGGCGGCGACAGTGGTAGCGGCGGTGGCAATGGCGACGATGAGGACGAAGAAAATACCGTGTCTCGGCGACCCACGGTGCATGCGTCAGCAGGCGCCACCAAACCGATTCCTGGCATGGAAGAATTCGTGTTTACGCTCATTGCCAGCAACAAGAGTGACCCCGAAGCGTTACCGCACGACGCAATCCCCAGTGACGGCGCGTGCGTGCTCGTGCATGGCCTGAGCTTGGAAGGCGCGCTGTGGCCTGACGCGCACTTGCTCGGCACGACGAGAGGTGCGATGCAGTACAACCTAGGCGGAATTGAGGGCCTGAGCAGCGGTGGGTGGCTCGAGCCAAGGATTGGGTCACCACACCAGCAGCACGCGCACGGCCATCATGGGCACGACCACGGTAGCATGAACCATGGCGAAGGCGGGCACCGCGACCCACGAGCGAAACGATTACAGCACATGCCCATCTGCCTCTTAAGCTGTAAGCTGCCGGAACCCGATCCGTTTCCAGAAGATCCAACCGGTAATGATAACGATGAAGGAGAGGAAGGCGAGAACGCAGAGCTCCTTTCGGGCCACATGTGGCGTGAAGACTCCGATTTGATGGCTTTGCAGCGCGAAGAAAAGAGGCAGTCTGTGAAGGCCCTCGAGGCCTCGTCTGGAGCTGGTCTCGCGAATGTAGCTCTGGCAGCCACCGCAGACGGCAATGGTGACGACAATCCAGAAGGAGAAGATAAGGGCAACAACGAAGAGAAGCAAATTGAAGCAGACTCCGGATCTGCACTGCCCTCACGTCGAAGCGTTCGCGTTCCGGTACTAAAAGATGAATAATTTTTGTAATCGACACGGCACGCCTCTGAAGTTGTTTTGTTTCAATCTACTTGCATTATCGCCCTCAAATGATTCTTTTCCTGTATCCTGCAGGTGTATGTGTCGTGCGACCGCGCGTCCCTCGTAGTGGAGTTGCCTCTGCCTGCTGCCGTTCATAACCCCAACGCACTTCGAGATTGGACTCTCGCGAATCCTGCCATTTTCCTGCACGGAGAGTAATCACAATCATAATGTTAAGGCAGCAGTTGTTTCTCCTTGGGATTAAAATGCATGTGTTCGCTTTGGTGTGCGCACCGGGGTTTATTTGGCTAGCTTTTGAATATTTATTGCGATAGCTAATGAACATAAAGCATTAATTTCAAACTCAGTTTCGCATAGTATTATAGGGGCCACAATACGATTCGCTTTTTGGACGGCGATATACCCTTAGCCTTAACCGAACAACGCGACAATACATAGGTATTCAACGACATATAATCAGGGGTATATTATACATCTGCGTTCCAACAATTGGAGTTGGCTGGGGATTATTGTTTGATCTAGAAGAAGAGAAGGAGATCGGGCGCTAGAGCTAAATAGACACGGGAGTGTGGCTTACTACGTAGTTACCATCCCAAGATAAAGGAAACAAAGAAAGAGCTCCAGGCTCCACGTGCGTTATCGTGCTATCATGTCTCAAGTAATTCCCTGGTTCGTGCGCTAGGGCATTATCCTGTGCTCCTGTGTACACATATTCGTTGCCCTTGCACGCCTATGTATCTGTAGTACTCAGTACGAGTAGTTGGCCACAGCCAAGTTGGTGCTGGAAGCGGTGCCTTCGACTCCGCCCACATACACCCCTTGCTGCGCTTCCGAATTGGCTTTCGCGCGCACCAGGAGTTGGGCTTGCGCTGCAGCTTCGTTTTCCGGCAGCCCTTTCCAAGCCGCCAGGCAACTCTGTTGCAGGGCCCGCCCGTAGCTGAAGGTCAGCGACCACGGCCGCACCGTGTCGAGCTTGTTCATTTCGTTGAGCGCGCAGGAGGCTTCTTCTTCGGACATGCCGCCCGACAAGAAGGTGATGCCTGGCACTGCCACTGGCACGGTGTGCTGCAGGACGCGAACGGTAGCGAGGGCGACTTGAGTAGCGTTGGATTGCGTTGGGCAGTCCACTCCGCTGCGCACCTGCAATAAGAAATATGAATAAATGTTAGCTCTTGAGAAATAAAATGTAATGACAGGGACTGGCGCAAAGAAAAAAAAGGGGTACATGGGAAGTACGCTGAACTTCTAAGTATTTGGCCTCTTGAAGTGGGGATAGACGAGTGCAGCATTGAATATAGTACCATGTTTGGTTTGAGGAGCGTGCCTTCGAGCATCACGTGATGGTCGGACAGGTTCTTGTACACCGCTGCCAGCACCCGCTCCGTTGCTGCTGCCGCTTGTCCGAGCCTAGGAGCATTTTTGGATACACATAAAAATAAGAGCAAGCGTTCAGCTAAGTTCGTCGGTCTTCGCCAGCTAGAAGAGGTATATTCTATCGATAAATTTATGCAACAGAAAGTACTCTTTTCTTACGTGTGTGCTCCGTCCATGAGAATTTCTGGCTCCACAATCGGAACAAGCCCGTTGGCCTGGCAAATAGCCGCATAGCGCGCAAGCGTACTTGCGTTTTGGTCGATCGAGAGCTGCGAAGGGCAAGCGTTGCCGCCGTTACCGTCCTTGATGCAGAGCACCGCACGCCACTTCGCGAATCGAGCGCCTGCTTCGTAGGCCTGTCAATAGAGAAGTTGAAAGGGAATTGAATTGAGGCGCGCGAAAAGAAGTGGTAAGACATAAGGTCATATTACTACTTCTTGTTCTCAATCCTTTTAAATTTCAATAAATAATTGATGCCATTCATCGAGAGGTCACAGCGTTAGAAAGATGCCAAAAGGCTTTGTTTGTTCACTTCATCTTCGAGACACCTTGGCGCAGCGTTTGTCAAGATCATCGATACCCTGAGTCACGGTCTCGCCATTTGTTCCAAACAGTTCTTTGACGCCCAAATCCACTTTGATGCCAGGCAAGATACCCTTGGACTTGAGAAGGCCCACTAATGGAGTGCCGTCGGCGCAGTTCCCGTACAGCGTTTCTTCGTACAAAATCACACCGCTTATGTATTGCTCCAGGCCCATGGTGCGGAAAAGCATTTCACGGTAAGCCTAGATAGAAAAACGAGTGATTAGAGGTACACCAGCTCAAACCAATCGTGATATTATGAACTATAGTCCAATATTGGCGTTTTTATTATTAAGTGAAAGGCTGATGCAACGATGATCATAAGCTCACCACACGATTCGTTAGGCTATTCTCCACGCCAATGCCAGCAAAACGTTTTCCGATAGTTCCAGTCGATTCATCGGCGGCCAAGATACCCTTGCCAGGGCCCGCTATGAAACGGGCATTCTGAACGAGCTCGGATGCGTAACCTGACATTTTCCTTCTCTTATTTACTTATTTTTACAAACTCGAACTCAAACGACTCTGATCTCTGATTCTCTGATCCGCATAAAGGATTGGGTAAAACCGTTGGCAAAACTTTTATTCTTTTTTCAAGACGACGACCGACCGACGACTGCATGGATGAATGAATGACACTGAAGTCGTTGAGAATAGTCAAGTCCAGCAGTCAAGCAGCCTCGGCGGTCCAGCGTACTAGCCAGGTGCCCGGGTCAGCTATTAGCTGAGTAGCACGCGTTTTGTGATATCATATGGTGTGTTTCTTATCTCATTTTGTTGGTGGTTTTGCTTGAGCGGTCTTGCTGGTGCATCATATTCATGAAATTAGCTCTCCCAAAGCAAGCATATGCATTGACAAAAGTATCTTCGAGGCAGATCTCATTTAGCTAGCTTCTGTAGAAGCAAAGTTCAGCACCACAATTCAAAAGCTGACCGTACTACATCGTCAAAGAAATTTCACTGGATTCACAGTGGTTATTTCGTAGTTGGTAACGGACTTCATCTATATAAGTTGATGACAAGTTTCGTTGCTTTCTAGGCCAGGTATAACCAAACTTTCGATCAAATCACTGGGTTTCTTGCCTTAGCACTTACGTTGAGAATGAAGCCAAGCATTGATACCGGCGCGAGTGCAGGCTCTAAGAGTGAACAAGGAGACATGCCAGACCTTGCTTCAATGACTTTTACGCCATTGATAGACCGTGAACTCGATGCGCCGCAGGTGCCACATCCACTCGACAGGGATGAGGCCTATGAACGACCGAGGCAGCGTTGTGCGCTTCCGAATGATTTGCGCAGGCGCAACGCGGCTTTGTGTTCCATTGGCACGTGTCTGAGCTTTCTTGGGTTTGCTATTATTTTTTTCGTGATTCCGCGCGAGCCAACTGCGTTATTCTCTGAATTCTACTACAACTCTACCGCCATCCCAGCAACATCAGACGACCAACTCTTCTCTGGCAAATTTCTATTTAATAATCACAATTTTTACGACGTGTCTTGGACGAATTTGAGCACTGAATTATTCTGGTTGCCAACTTTTAACATTACGAACGCCTCCATTCCTGAGGCTTGTTCCGTGTCCACAGCCAGTGCTTCTCAGGCGTGTGGCACGGATTCATTGCAACTAAGTGCTGCCACGAAGGCGACTTCTTCCTGTATTGTTGGCTTGGGCTCTTTTACGGTGGCCTTGCCTGCAAAAACTGCTTGGCGCGAAGAGGCTGAGCTTACGGTTCCACTAGCTCAAAGCACCGCGCAGCTGGCATGTGCGAGCGATTTGATTCGTCTTGGCTTGATCGCAGACCATGCTATTTTCACGCATGGTCGAGTAAACGCTCATACTGCTTTGCATGATTTTGGTACTCTTTTTGTGCAAGACACACAGGGATTTGCTTCAATCGACTCTTCTTAAATTACGTACTTCATGGCATGAAATTTGCTCTTGACCTCGACGTTACACCATGGTATGTGTTGTGGTGCTGAATTCATTGCGTTGGCTAGCTCTGCTTATCAGCTCTCAAGTTAGGGCCCCTCAGGGGAAGTCCGAAAATGGCCTAACCCGGCAAGGCACAAGGAAGGATAATCAATCACGAGATGCGCTGTCTAGAGTTCTTTTCAGTTTTTGAGCTCATTTGCCCTGCTATTCCTTCAGTAATCAGTTGGCTCTCTACTGCACCTCTGGCTTTTAAGAAATGGGTTAACACTCATATGCCTATGTCATTTAATCAGTATCTTCCATCCATCAAATTTTGCCATTCGCTTAGCAGCTCAGACTCAGCAGGAGGCAGTATACAGTATAAATGGCTGCCACCCTTATGAGCTTATGAGATCGGTTTGCTCTTGCTGCTCGTGCCCTTTAATATGCCGTAATGTGCTTTCTTCAACTGCCTAAGAGAGCTGGCACCTAAAATCGGCCCTTTGGGGTCTGTGTTAAGACCTTCTAATTTCGGCTCTTTGGGGCCTGTCTCAAAACCATACACGGATCCAGTTTTTTTTCTGATAATATAAGATTACTGATATAAGTTATACATAAGCAAAAACTCGAAAAATCGAAAATCGACCATGGCATTTGTTGTGTTCGCAAGCTCGTTAGCTAAAAAAAATGCTCCTCGGTTTGCACGTCGCACTCTTCTTTAAAAATCGAACGATTTGATTGACGGAGGCTACGTGCCGTCGAAGCTTTTGTCGCGCAGTGTTGATTTGTACACTAAAGCACGGTGTAGCGAGTAGCACAAGGTGAAAACATTGCGAGACGATCATTAACGTTTCGGGCTTATGAGGCACTTCCCTGCTTAAAGTGTGGTGTGAATGGAAGTCCATCACTTACGGTGCTGTTGGGCGTTATGAGGCGACGAACATGGTGTCGAACAGCGCTTGGCAACTAGTAGTGTACGGGCATTCTTCGACGCAAGCTCTGACAGCTCGTACTAATAGCTTCCGTCAATTGCATCGCTCTGAGATAAAAGGGTGCGGCATGTCGAATGAGGGGGGGCTCTCTCCAGCTAGCAACCTTACGATCCTTGCAAGTGCCACGGTCTAATTTTGATTTTTCTATTTTTATACATGCATAAGAAAAAATCTCTTAGTTAGTAGCTAGTACTAGCACTGAGACATGTACGCCTTTAGGCACCAGCTCTCTTAATCGTTTATCAAAAATTAATAAGTTCAGTGAAGGGGGGGTCAAAGAGAAAGGCATGTACCTTTATCTACATCTTCAGACTACACGAAAGGGGAAGGAGAAGAGCAGTATAATATATATTAGCACAGCATACCACTTATAATGATTGAACGCAGAAGCAGACGCAGAAGGGACTTAAGGCTGGCCCCAAATTTATTTCATGAGCAGTTTCCGCTTTAGAGAGGGGGGGGGGTCCAAACTTCCTCGCCTCTACGCACATCGTATTTACGATTTTGACTTGCGCGCAACGCAAGCGCGTACACTTCTGCCCGCAGCATTGGCTCTGTGTCATCTGGGTTTGTATTAGTTCGACTTTGAATGATTGCAATTACAATTTGGAATTAGGTGGGATGCTTTCAGAGAACCACTTGCCTGTTATATCTTTATATCGTAATCTCGGAACGATAAGCCTGGGTCTCCGCAGGTGGAATGCACCTCAAGTATTTTCCGCGAGAACTAGAACCACTTACTTAATTACTGTAGCAAATCATGACGCAATTCCATTCTCGTCGCAGCATCCACCGCACGGGCTTGTAGTTGCGTCGCCTTGAAGTGTAACGCGGCATGCCTTTCCGCTAACACGTTTAAATTGTCGCAGCATCCACCGCACGGGCTTGTAGTTGCGTCGCCTTGAAGTGTAACGCGGCATGCCTTTCCACTAACACGTTTAAATTAACTCCGTACATGAGTCTTTGTCTGTGAGTGGTTGTCCAGGATGATTTCGAGGGGCAGTATGGACTGCAAACTCCGACGAAACTCTGACACCGGAGCTCATGGTTGTGAATCCAGAATCGCATTGTAGGACTTCAAAAGTGGCGACAGTATCCCACGGTCCGTCTGTGAGACACAGCCATGCACGGTGGGCATCAGAGGAGGGAACGGATTCCTAGGAACTTCGGGCCACCGACAGATGATGAACCCTTCCGTTATGAATTTGCAGCACCGCTTGGTACTTGAATTATCCGTGGGACTCTCATTTGATCAAAGGCAGGCACTTTGGAGGATTGATTTATTTTTGCGGCAGCTACGAGCATTGTCAGCACGATCTTGCCGATCACAAGCGCGGAACCTGCACTCTTCGGGGTATCGGGGTATACGCAGTCGACTTGCTCTTAAGGTGGAGGGCCTTGCGAGGGTTTTGAAAAACGCTGGAGGACGACCACGACTAGCGTCCGTGGCGTTTGATGGAAGGTATATGGGTTTAGCTCTATGACAGGGAAGGGCCGCTAGCCGCTAGGCCACAAGCGGCCCGCTTGCATGTTACTGTTTGTATTTTGAGGGGGGGCTTTTCTATTCACTGCCACTCGGCGGACGAGGAAGGAGTTCCTGTCCCGTCAAAGCCTCCTATGGCTCAGGGGCAGAACAATAGGCGCCTTGCGCGCTGAAAGGCACATTTTGACCTCTGCCGAGTGGACCTCGTGTTCCGCATGTCACGAGCTTCTTTGCTCGCGCGCCTTCCTCTTTATTGTTCTGCGGAGTGCGCAACACCCACAAATTCCTCGCTTTTTGCAAATTTTTCGAGGAATTTGGCCAATGCCCCTCTCCCTCCTGAATCATTCCGCACTTGCTTTGTTTGCGCAACGCGCGCGCATTCCCACTTCTGCCCGCAGCATTGGCTTCTGTGCCATTTGGGTTTGTAT
>Ga0307931_1000087_pt1 | contig 48532 bp, 12 predicted proteins | sample OrgLakmetageno47_FD_201816 | JGI IMG/M metagenome (GOLD analysis project Ga0307931, IMG submission 201816) | Saline water microbial communities from Organic Lake, Antarctica - #47 | ecosystem: Environmental > Aquatic > Non-marine Saline and Alkaline > Saline | place: Antarctica: Organic Lake...
GTGGAGTAATCTTGCGAGGTGCCGTCTTCGAAGAACACTGTCACCACCCAAACCACTTCTGTCGGGATGTTGAATGGCTCCATGGTAGCACCATCGCCAACCTTGGTCACTTTGGCAGCGCCCTTGAGCGTCACGTTCACGGCTTCTGGCAGGTCCAGCATCACAACTCCTTTCCCGGTAAAGCTGCTGTTGCACACTTCGTACGATGCCAAGAGCGCAGGTTTGCAGAGCGACACGGCGCCAGGTTGCACTTGCACGCTGTTGGCCGAAATCAACGCGAGCGACCCCGTCTTGTCCAGCAGAGACAGCGTTGCGTTGTCAGTGACGTCTTCCCAAGTATCATCAGCAAAAGTGAGGTAGGTCACAGTGTGCGCCACGTCACCTTCGGCAGTGATGGACGCCTTGAGCTGGACCATGGGCGTTGTCGTGCCGCTCAGTGCTTGACCGCTCAGTGCTGAAAGAGAAGCAGAGGACATCACCCAATCCGCGCCCGTGTACACCACGACCACTAAGCCTGTGACTGGAGTCACCTCATCGACCACTGCTACCGGCAAAGGCATCACCGTGACTACAGCCGACGCAGAAGTCGAAAACAGTGCCACCGACACTTGAGTGGTGCCCGGTGCAATGCCCTCAAGTACAGCGCTGTTGACTGCACCAACTCCCACTGCACTTGACTCAAAGGTCACCAGTGACGTCACTTCTCCGGTCAATTCAACATTACCCGTGGTAAACGTAGCGTACGCCGTCAAGCGTGCTTCTTGGTAACGGCCGCACACATCGCTGCTGCTCAAACGGCCAAGCATCGTGTCGGAGGCATTCACGTGCACCGACGTTGGAAACCACACAACGAAATCTTGGCTCGAGGTCAAGAGTCCGTAATTTACGGTCACGGGGACGCGGTCGGAACCCACGGTCTTGGAATCATCGACTACAGCGGTGCAGCCATTAAGCGACAGTGCTGAAGAAATCGTACCAAGTGAGCAGCTTGCACTACCACTCACCAAAGCATTGTTCACCGATGCCCGGTCATAGATCGCGTACGTTTGAATTGCGCTCCTTAGAGACACGCCATTGAGAGACGCGGTGTTCACGAGCTCACTCTGGTCCGCACTCACATAAATCCCGACAGCGTGGACTTCAGTCACCGTGAGCTGGCCTTGAATTTCGGCGCCACCTCGCTCGTCATTGATTTGGCCGTCAAGATCTTCGGCGAACTTCAGGGTGTAGACATTCACCATATCGGAGACGTAAAACGAAACCACATTCGAGTAACTCTTAGGGGTCACTGTCGAGAGCACCTTGAACGACAGAGAAACCACATAAATCTCTGAGCCTGTCACGGCGGACTCGGCTACATCATTATTCAAACCACCAGTAGACATGACCACTTTGGCCGCAGAGCTATCAGAGTTTACGATAGCTGGCTTGAAGAGAGAGCTAGTGGCCGTGGACACATACTCCAGCACGCTCGTGTCGTAGGCGATTTGCAGTACCCAAAGGTCGAGCGCTTGACCGTTGGTGTTGGCGTCAATTTTCACGGTAAAAGTCTCGCTTGGAATCAACGGGTGGTGCGGAAGGGTCATGAACATGCCAGCCGAGGTCAGAGCCGCGAACGAGGGTTTCTTGCGGAGTTCCAGAGCCATTGCGTTGGACGTCACCGCAGTGACTGCACTGTACTCGACAGAAGCCGAGGCACTCACGGAGACGTCTGCTGCAGTGGAAAACCAGGAGGCTGCGACGTCGTCACGACAAAGACCAATGCCCGTGGATGCACTCGCAGATCCACAAGTGATCTTGGCTACTGATGCACCATTCGTTAGCGTCAAGGCCACAGTGAGCCCAGTCTTGAGCACTTGTGCACGGCCGGCTGCGTCCCGAAGTTGGTACGCTACTTCCACCACAGAGCTGTCGTGGTACACCGTTAAAGTCTTGAGCAGCACTTGAATCGATGTCGCACGATCAGGAGCAGTGTATCGCTCGCCTCCAACGCTGCCTACCACACGGCCACAGAGGGTAGCAGCAAACGTGAGGCTGCTCCCAGGCGTGCCAGCAGACAAGAGGCCAAACTTGCGCCCAGCCACGGCGTCGGACCGAAGCCAGGTGGGGCCAAGACCAAACGCAGCGCCAGAGGACACCTCCAATTGAGGGTGGGCCAAGGCAAGGTAAGGCAACGGATCCATGGCACCGTCTTGGGTGTAAGTGCAGTTCTTGGAGTTGTTGTACACGAAAGGCGTCGGAGCAGGGGTCACCACTATTGATGACGGTTGCCGTGTGGGCTGGAACGAGGGGACATGAATGCCGGTAGGGCTGGGCGATGGCGCTTGGCTGGGAAGCATGGTGGCTGGAATGCTCACAAACCAACCCGGGCGGAACGCATTCGGGGTGTCGCCGTACACCGACAGGCACGAGTCGAGCAACCGCGTGCAATAGAAGGACACGTGTCGATCGGCGTTGGTTTGTCCCTTGGCGTCGAAAGTGTAAATGATCAGCACGATGCCGATGTCTTCTTCACCTTCCACGGGAAGTGCGGCAGCTTCAAACAATCCGTCAATGGTCATCTTAGCGTGCGCCACAATTCCATCCGCGGTCTCGTTCACACGGTTGCCAACGATGAACGACATGTTTCGGTTGTTCCTGGTGCCAATTTCGTAGCGCAGCACAGTCTGTGGCGTCGTTGCGATGCCGGACTCGGTGCGCAGAGTGGTTGAGAGGTGAAACACTGGCAGTGCCACTGACGTGAAGCTAGTGACAAACCGATACTTGAGTGCTGCGACGCGCATCAGGTAGCCAACATCCACACCGTCAGCGTCACCGTCAAGATCCACATCCATAGCCAGGAGCTGTGCTGCATTCAGGTCACTATCAGAAACAATGCCCACAATGTAAAACTGCAGGTATTCCACATCCTCAACGTCAAAGACACAGTCGCCGTTGGTGTCACCGGGCACATCCACACTGCAATCAGCAAGGTGACGTTCGGCCAAACGCATTGGCAAACGATCTTCGAACAAGGTATCACTGGAAGGCAAGTGTGGCATCAACCGGCGACCAACGTCTGAGATCACCAAGACATCTTTACCAGCAAACATGAAAAGCTTCTCAGTGGTCACTGTATCGTCCTTGATCTTGGTAATGTAGGCAGTGAATGTATTTACACCCGAGGAAAGAGCTTGGAACGTGATGGTGCCAATGTCCAAAAGGCCATACCCTCCGCAATCCGACGCACACGACCCAATCATGAGGACTTCATTGATTGGGTCGTTGGTAGTGCACTCCCAGCTGCTGGTCCAACCACTGCCCTGCACACAATCGCCATCGTTATCCACCTGCACCATGGTATCGTCGAAGATAATGACAATCTGGTATGCCTTTAACGGCTGGAAACCTGAGGCCTTGATGCGCACATTGACATCGAATGATTCGCCCGTGGTTGCTGTACCAAAGGGAGCACCGTATCGGCTGCCCAGATCCAAATCATAAAGCTCAGGCTCCAAGTTGGCGTTCACTAGAGTGGAGGTGTTCTGATTGTAACCACAAATATCGGAGCATGTCAACGCAACCGTCGTGTAATAGTTGTTGAATAGCTCGAGTTCGCCGTCCGAATCCGCAGAAAATACTGACGGCATCGCAGAGGAAAATTTCAGAAGCTTCGACGGAGGCATCCACGAACTAGTCTGTTGCCCTGACTTCGCCAGTCGATTTACTGAGCTATCGCTGAAAGTAACATCAATAGCTGTAGCATGCTTCGTTCCGACGACACCATTCAACGTCATGTCCGTGCCAATGTCTTCGACGATATTCAAGTCTGTGATAGTCACCGGTACATCGGAAACTTCAACGGACATGGACGACGTAAAGGACGCAAACGAGGCGGTAATCGTGGTCATTCCAAATCGAGCTGCCACCAGGCCGCGGCAGATGTCCGACCAACACGGGCTCGCAGAAAAGGTGGCCGTGTCGGTTGAATTGGAGTCAAACTTGACTTGACGATAAAATAAGTAGTCAGAGCTCCAACTTCCATCGGACAGCGTTCCGATGGCACGAGCTTCGAGGCGCTGAAAGATGCCTGAGCACCCAAAGGCGCGCAGAACCCGCACATTCCCTTCGTGATTTTCTTGAGCAGGCCAAGGCACAGAAGTCATTTCGAGGTGGGTAAATTCAACCACTGAAATAGACGTCTCAGCAGTCAAAGTGATGAAACCAGGGAAAGAGACACGAACAATGTGCGTGCTGTTTCCTGGCGTAATCGTGGCATTTTCACGAACACTTGCCACATTGCCATCCATTTGCAAGATCGAATCTCCGCCGTGCGACTCCAGTGTGAACACAGAGCGATCGTCCGAAGAAAAATCTTGCACGGAGCCGTCTTCAAAGAAAATAGACACCAGGAAGTCAACGGAGCTCGCCACATCAAAAGGCGAGTAGGTTGCTCCGTCACCTTCCCTCGTAATTTTTGGCTTCCCCGATATGGTGACCTTGACGGCCTCCGGGAGGTCGAGCATGACCACTCCAACCCCCTGCGCAATGCTGGCGTTGCACAGCTTCCAGGATGCTTCCAGAGCAGGCTTGCACAACGGTACCGCTCCCGGCTGTACTTGAAGCTGGTTATTGCCCACGAAATCCAGTGATTTGGATCCGTCGGTCAGACCCATGTCGGCTGAAAGACTGCCGCACTCTTCCGTAACGTCTTCGTACGAGCCGTCATCAAACTCCGCATAAACTACGATGTTTGCCATGTCGCCTTCCTTCGTAATCGAGCTCTTGAGCTGAGCAGTAGCTTGCACTGTGGAGTCCAATGGAATGTCACTCACCGAAGTTTCCCAGACGATTCCCGTGTACACCACAACGCTGAGTACTTCAATTTGCACTTGAGTTTCAACGACAGTGTGCAGCGTCGATGACGACGCATCGACAAACGAATTGGGAACTGGGAGAGCAACGGTGACTTCGGTGGTGCCAACGGAGTCGCCTTGAAGAATGGCGCCTTGGACCGACGCAACACTTGGGTCACTGGAGTGGAAATACGCATGAGACGTGACATCGCCAATGCTCATGTCGGTCCCCGTTTTGAAAAGCGCGTATGCAGAGAGCGTCGACTTCTGGAAACGAGCGCACGACGGATCATTACCAATCTTGTTCAAAATTTGGTCCGAGGCATTCACCCAAACCGAAGAGGGGAACCAAACGATCAAATCCACGGATGTCGTAAAGCCACTGTACGAAACGCCAACATCAACGCTTGACGAGCCGGCGACGTGATTGCCAGTAAGACTGATCGTGCACTTCGTCTTGACTGTCACTACGTCAACATCGGAGTTGGACCGAAGGAAGCAAGAAACACCGTCCGAAACGAATACGTTGCTGAGCTCGCCTTGGTTAAGAACCGCTTCAGTTGTGAGTTTTCCAGCAACTTCGCGCCCTGACAATACGGCCGTGTTCACGAGCTCACTCTTGTCTGCATACGAAAAGATACCAGATACTTCCACTGGTTCAATGGTGATCTGGCCCTGGGTTTGCGCACCGCCAAGCTCGTCGTTGACTTGGCCAGTGGCGCCGGACAAAAACATCAAAGTGTTTGAATTCACCATGTCGCTCACGTGCAACGAAATCACGTTCGAGTGAATCCCGATGGTTGCACCTTCTTTTACGAGGAAGGTCACTGTGACGACTGGGATATTAGCTCCAGTTACGCTCGCGGGATCGACACCACTCACTGTGCCACTGGATGTCAGCGTGAGAGTGCCTGCGTCAGTCTTACTGTAAACCACTGCAGCGCGGAAAAGGTCCGAAGTTTGTGTAGAGACGTACTCCAGAACATCGGTGTCGTATGCAATTTTGATGAGCCACACGTCGAGGACCTGCGTCACGGTGAAGGCTTCAACGTCAGCTTCGACCGTCGCGCCTCGAACCAGCGGGTGCTGTGGGAGAGACATCACCATTCCGAAGGAGTCAATGCTTGAATGCACGGGCTTTTCAACGAGGGTCAGTGCCATAGTTTCGGAGGTCAGCACTTTAAACGCATTATACGCTACCGAAACAGTAGCTTGAATGATTACATCCTGTGTTTCCGAAAACCAATTATCAGGGACATCGATACTGCACAGGCCAATTCCTGTCGTAGCATTCGAAGACTCGCAAATGCTTTCAAACTCAAGCGCGCCATGAGTGAGCAACAAATGCACACTGAGGCCATTCTGTAGGACCTGGGATCGGCCGTCTTGATCACGTAGTTGGTATGCAACGGCAGCCAAGCGCTGATCGAAGTACGCATCAGTATTCTTAAGCACAACCTCAACGGTCTGAGCCCAATTCGCATTCGTTTTCCAGCCTTCACTGGGCTCGCCCACGAGTTTGTCGCCAAAATAAACCGCAAACGCAAATTCGCTCGACGGCGGAGTGCTCGAAAGCAAGCCAAACGACCGCGTGATCGACGAAGTTTGATCGATTTTTGTCGAGCCCATGGCGAACGCAGAACCGCTGACGAGACGAATCTCAGGATGCGCTAAATTCAAGTTGGGCGCAGGGTCCATTTCTCCTTCCTCGGTAAATGTACAGTTCTCATAAATGGTCAGAGCTGTCGGCGACGATGTGGGGTTTGGCGTCGGCAGAAAGCTCGTGATCGATGTAGGCTGTGCTAATGGTGTAAGCGTAGGCGCCGTTGGCACTGAAGTTGGGAACTGGCTCGGGGATGGGGTCCGTATCTCGGTCGGAGAAAAGGACGGCATGTTACTCACACTCGGTGGCGGCGTTGGAATGCCAGACGGTGACAGAGTGGACAAGATCTCGACAAAGAAACCAGGCTTAAAGGCGTCTGCGTCATCTCCATACACAGACTTGCACTGAGTCAACAAACGGCTGCAGTAGAACGCGACCTGCCTATCAATTGAGGTTTGTCCCTTGGCATCGTAGGTAACAATAATCACAACAACACCAACGTCAAGCTCGGCAGCGTACGGTAATGAAACCGTTTCAAAAATTCCGTCGCTCGTCATCTCCGTTTGAACGAATACCCCATCGGCTGTATAGTTGTGGCCAGTGCCTGTTGTGAATTCCATGTTGATGTTGTTCACAGTGCCAATTTCATACGCGATGGAGGTTTGTTCAGCTGTCGCAACGGAGTCTTGCGTCCTTGCGACCGTCGACAACTTCAACACTGGCAGCGACACAGAGTTGAATTCAATGAGGAAACGGTATTTGATGGCCACTACTTTCATCATGTACCCGATGTCAACACCGTCAATTTGGCCATTGAGATCTACATCCATCCATTTGAGCTGAAGCGAAGAAAGTTCTCCGGCTGAAATGATTCCCACGATGTAGTATCGAAGGTACTGAACATCTTCAACATCAAAGACACAATCGCCGTTCGTGTCGCCAGGCACCCATTCGCAGTCGGTATTAAGGCGGCGCTCAGACTGACGCATTGGCAAACGGTCGTTTTCCATTGAACTCGATGAAGACACATGTGGCATCAAGCGACGACCAACGTCGGAAATCACCAACACATCCTTGCCTGCAAACATGTAGAGCTTCTCAACAGTGGTGGTGTCGTCCTTGATCTTGGTGATGTAGGCAGTGAAGGTATTCACGCCTGGCGACAACACTTGGAAAGTAATCGTACCAATATCGAGGTTCCCACTCGTGCCACAGTCCGACACACAAGATCCCACCATCAACACTTCATTGATTGGGTCATTGGTAGTGCACTCCCAGCTGCTTTTCCAGTCATCTCCTTGCACACAATCGTCATCACTGTTTACTTGAACTAAAGACTCGTTGAACATGATGACGATCTGGTAAGCTTTTAGATCAGCGGTACTCGATGCTTGAATGCGTACATTTACGTCAAAGGTCTCGCCAACTGTGGACGTGCCATACGGAGCACCGTAACGATTGCCGAGATCCACATCATAGACATCTGGTTCCAAGTTCGCGTGCACATCAATAGACGTGCTTACGCCGGTCCCACAGATGCATTTCGCGCCAATCTGTACAGTCGAATAGTAATTCTTGTTCAGCGTCAAGACACCCTCAGATTGCACCGAAATGATGCTTGGCAATGCCGACGAAAAATTCATCAGAGACGACGGGAGCAGCCAACCGCTCGTCAACTGTCCTGAGTAAGCGAGCCGATTGGTCGTGCCGTCACTGAAAGTGAGATCCAGCGCCATCACGTCAGTCATGCCAACAACTCCATTCAACGTTGACTCAGTTCCGATGTCAGCGATACTCAAAGCAACCATGTCGACTGGTTCACTCGAAACCAAAATCTCCATGGAGTCAGTGAAAGAAAGGAAATTGGCTGTGATCGTAGTGCTGCCGTTAGTGCTCGCGACAAGGCCACGGCAGTTGCCAGAATAGCATGGCGCCTCAACGAAGTCGGCAACGTCAGATGCACTCGAAGTGAATTCGACCTGGCGATAGAAGGCATAAACTGAGCTCGATGTCCCGTCCGAGAGAGTGCCAGTAGCCCTGGCTTCAAGTCGCTGGTAAACGCCTGAGCAACCAAACAAGCTAAGAGTTGTAACATCTCCAACGTCGCGGTCCTGCGCTGGCCAGGAAGTTGATGACGCAGTCAGGCTAGCGAACTCAACAACCGTTATCGTTGCTTGGGTGGTCACGGCAAAATAACCGGGAAATGAAACTTCGACCACCACTTCAGCATTCAGCGGGTCAATTAGAGCGCCGTCGCGTACCGTCATGACGTTCCCTTCCACCTCAACAAGATCGGCAGCGCCTGCACTCACAAGCGTGTACTTTGTTCGGAAATCTGAGGAGAAAGACTGCGAGGTCCCGTCTTCAAAGAATATCGTGGTCGAAAATGACACTTTACTAGGCACGCTAAATGGGTAATATGTTGCTCCATCGTCGGTCTTGGTGATCTTCTTCTGCATACTCATTGACACCGAGGTCGCTTCAGGCATGTCAACCATAACCATGCCGAGCCCTTGCGCAACAGTTGCATTACAAACGTCCCACGACGCCCTGAGGGCAGGTTTGCAAATTGCAATGGCTCCAGGCTGCACTTGAATGGTTGTTCGATCGTAAAACGCAATTGAACCTGAACCGTCTTGAAGACTTAGATCAACCTCAGGAGTAACGTCTTCGTATTGACCATCATCATACTCTGCGTACACCACGATATAGCCAAGGTCACCTTCAGCCGTGATTCGACTGATCAGCTTTAACGTCGGTTCCACAGTCGCATCCAAAGAGACAACTCCAGGAACGTCAACCCATTCCGCATCAGTGTACACAACAATCGACAATCTATCAATGCTCACGGACTGTTCAGAGACTTCAATCAGGTGAGTAGACATCGTTTGGACTCCTGCATTGGGCAAAAGCTTCACTGCCACCGTCGTGAAGCCTGGCGCCACTCCCACGAGCTCAGCCCCATCGACCACTGCGACGTCTGCTTGGCTTGAAGTAAACGCCACCAGAGACGTGACGTCAGCCATGAAAACATCTCCTCCAGTGCTGAACTCTGCCCATGCAGTGAGTTGCGAATGCTGGAAACGACCACAAGTAGTATTTCCGACTCGACTCAACTCTCCATCGGACACATTGAGGTGAACAGCAACTGGGAACCAAACCATAAGATTCAAGGACGCCGTCAAGTCGTTCAACAACACATTTACGGCTACGTCGCCTGAACCTGCAGTCTTGTCGTTGTCAACAACAATGGTGCACCCTGGAGAGTCTGCGACGTGCGCGACAGCGTCTGAGCTCGGTTCAAGAGAACACGACACTGATTTATCGACGGCGGCATTGCTGACACTCGCACGATTGTACACTGCGAAAACAGTAATTTCACTGGAGACACCTGAGCTGGAGCCCGTAAGTGGCACAGTATTCACTAACTCGGGCAAGGCAGCAAACACAAAAAGACCAGTGGCGTCAACGTCGACGACAGTAAGTTGGCCCTCGGTCTCGAATCCACCTCGCTCATCGTTCACTTGACCAACGACATTCTCCGCGAACTTGATGGTGTACTCGTTGACCATATCAAAGACGTACAGCGACAGGACGCTTGAATGAATCGCTTCGGTTACATTTGTCCTGACCTTGAAAGTCAGAGTCGCCACGTATACATCGGAGCCGGTCACGTCGGCCGAGTTCACTCCACTGCTCAAGCCGCCCGTGGTCATGGCCACTGTGCCTAGAGTAGGGTCCGAGTTGACGATGGCGCTCCTGAATAGCGAACTTGTAGTCGACGACTTGAATTCGAACATGCCAACGTCGTAAGACACCTCAAGGATCCACACGCTCAGTGGTTGACCATCGGTGTTGGCGTCGATTTGGAGCGTGAAAGTTTCTCCACCGATCAAAGGATGGTGCGGAAGGGTCATGGTCATGCCTGCCGAGGTCAGAGCCGTGAAGGTAGGTTTCTTGCGAAGGGTCAATGCCATCGCCCTGGAAGTGACCGCTGTAATCGAATCGTACGCTACAGCGGCCGATGCGCCAACGGAAACGTCTGCAGCAGTGGAAAACCACGTTCCAGCAACGCTGACTCGGCAGAGTCCAATGCCTGTTGAGGCACTTGCAGATCCACAAGTGATCTTCGACACAGACACGCCATTGGTTAGCGTCAAGGTCACCGTGAGTCCAGTGCGCAACACTTGCGAGCGGCCGGCTGCGTCTCGCAGTTGGTACGCAACTTCCACCACTAGACTGTCGTGATAGACCGTAGGCGTCTTCAACACCACTTCAACGCCTGCCGCTTTTTCAGGCAAAGTGCTTCCACCACCACCCACTACACCGACAGTACGCTCCTTGAGCTTCGCGACAAAAGTAAACCCGCTCAAGGGTGCAGCTGACGAGAGAAGTCCGAACGTACGGCCAATGATAGACTCCGACGTAATGTACGTTGGCGATGAAATGAAAGCAGAGCCGCTGGCAACTTCAATCTTGGGGTGCGCCTGCATGAGATAAGGATTGGGGTCCATGGAACCGTCCTCTGCATACGAGCAATTGTAATTACCCGTTGGCGTCACAGTAGGCACGCTTGTGGGCGCCTCGGTGATAGTTGGGCTCGCGGAGGGCTCATCAGGTACTCCAACAGAGGGCTCAGGACTTGGTGCCGGAGTGATGGGCAGCAGAGTGGGTGTGTTCGTTTGGGGCACGCTCACATAGAAAGCTGGCTTGAAGGCGGCTGCAGAGTCGCCGTACACTGACCGACAAGTGGGCAACAAGCGAGTGCAGCGGAACGCGAGTTGGCGGTCAGTGCTTGTTTGTCCCTTGGCGTCGAATGTCACAACCATGATCACGATGCCGATGTCGTACTCTGGATAACGCGGTTCTGAGATCGTTTCGAAAATCCCAACTTCCGTTTGTTCAGTTTCAACAAAGACACCATCATCTGTCGAGTTCGAATTCAACCCTTTAGTGAACACCATTTCAGCGTTTTCCAGCACGCCGATTTCAAATCCTACCCAAGTCTGGTCTGTTGACGATGGGCCGCCACCATCGCGCACATGCGCCGAAAGCTGCATCGTTCCAAGCATACCATTGGCGACGAAGTCCGTAACAAAGCGATATTTTTGAGCTACCACTTTCATCAAGTAACCGATATCAACACCGTCAATACCTCCACTCAAGTCCACGTCCATGGCCTTTCGCTGTAGATCCGTTAAGTCAGAGTCAGCGACAATACCAACGACGTAATACTGCATGAACTCAACATCCTCGACGTCGAAATAGCAGTCTGCATTTGTGTCGCCAGGAAGGCTGCTATTACCCGAGCAGTCTTTTACAGAATGTTCTAGCATACCGATAGGTGCACGCTCTTGTGCTAGCACATCAAGCTCATGGAGTAATGGCGTCAATCGGCGCCCCACATCCGAGATTACCAAAACGTCCTCGCCTGCAAACATGTAGAGTTGCTCAACAGTAGTCGAGTCGTCCTTGATCTTGGTGATGTAGGCAGAGAAGGTGTTCACGCCTGTCGACAACACTTGGAACGTAATGGTGCCAATGTCAATGTTTCCGATAGCTTCACAGTTCGATGCGCACGACCCAACCATCAGTACCTGGTTGATCGGATCGTTCGATGTGCACTCCCAGCTGCTCGACCAACCACTGCCTTGCACACAGTCATCATCGTTATCTACCTGTACTAATGAGTCGTCAAATAGAATGACGATCTGATAGGCCTTCAAAGGTTCCACACTCGATGCTTCAATGCGCACGTTTACGTCAAGGGTCTCACCAACTGTGGCTGTGCCGTACGGAGCGCCATAGCGATTGCCGAGATCCACATCGTAGACCTCTGGTTCCAAGTTCGCGTTCACATCAATCGATGCATTTGCTCCGTATCCACAAATGTCGGTCGCTGTGACTGGCACAGTCGAATAGTAGTTGTTGTACAGCTTCAATACTGCCTCAGAGTCCACTGAAAACACCGATGGTAACGAAGACGAGAAGTTCAGTAAGCTCGAAGGAGGCAGCCAGCCGCTCGTAAGTTGCCCCGAATTGGCTAACGTGTTCGACGTGCCATCACTGAAGAAAACTTCAATTGCCATGTCGTGCACCGTGTTCACAACTCCACTGAGAGTGGTATTGACGCCAATGTCGTCTACAAACTGCAGATCCACGACAACAATCGGATCATCAATGACGCTGATTGTTATAGACGAGTTGAAGGAAGCAAAGTAACCTACAATATCCGCTGTTCCAAAAGTTGACGCGACCAGCCCTCGACAAATGCCAGACCAGCATGGCGAACTCGTGACATCAACAACTTCGGGAACTGTCGATGTAAAACGAATATTTTTGTAAAATTCGTAAGAAGAGATCGCAGTGCCGTCAGACAAAAATCCCGTCCCTTGTGCTTCGAGCCGTTGGAAGAGGCCAGAGCATCCAAAGGGCCGAATTTCGGTGACGCCACCCGTAGGCTGATTGGCTTGAGGAGGCCAGTAGGTAGAAGAAGCTTCCAACCCAACAAATTCAACAACGGTGATCGTCGTTTGAGCTGTCACGGGGAATCGCTTCGGAAAAGAGACTTCGACGGTCAATGTTGCGATTGCATCGGCGACCGAAGCGTTCTCCGACACGGTCATTTTGTTACCGTCCATTTGAACGAGGGTCTCAGCTCCTTCGCTAATCACTTGAAATTCTGTCCTAGAATCCGTCGAATAGTCCTGAGAGGATCCATCTTCGAAAAACACTATGACCTTGAATTCTACAACACTTGCTACGTCAAACGGGCTGAGTGTTGCACCATCGCCAGCTTTTGCAATCCTAGATTCGCCAATAATTGTCGCGTTGACAGCATCCGGGATATCAAGCATCACCACGCCCTCGCCTTCAGCCACAGATACATTGCACAGCATCCATGATGCAGAAATAGCAGGCTTGCACAGAGGAACTGCTCCAGGAAGAACCGCAATGCTGTTGTCATCGAGAACTTCAAGTGACCCTGATGATTCGGTGCTCATGATTTCTAAATCGATTTCGGATGTGACGTCTTCCCATGTATTATCAGCAAACTCAGCATACACAACAATATTTGCACGGTCGCCTTCATGTGTAATGGTGCTCTGGAGTTCAATCATTGGTTCAGCAACAGCATCCAACGACACTGCACGAGGAGCAGCAACCCACACTGCGCCTGTGTATACCACGACACTGAGGCTCTCAATGCGCACTTTCTCAGTGGTAACCTCCACATCAACTGCGCGAGGCAACACGACGGAAGGATTCCCAGGCGCTGCGATCACCACAAATACCTGCGCATTGCCTGGGCTCAACCCTTGGAGCAACGCCTCCTCCACAACAGCAACACTAGGGCTGCTTGAAGCAAAACCGACAAGGGAGGTCACGTCTGCGCGCACTGACTTCACACCGTTGCTGAATTCACAGTAAGCCACAAGCCGCGACTGCTGGAATCGGGCACATGTCGTATTGTACCCAATCATCCCGAGTGAAACATCGGATAGCGATGAAGCGATATTCACGGGGAACCAGACAAGGATCTCGAGATCAGCATGCAAGCCGCCATACTCCACTGCAATTGACACGCCTGGCGATCCTGCCAAATGATTCTTATCCACAATAGCCTCGCAACCAGCCATCTGCATTACATCGGTCGCCGCTCCCGACTGAAGCGAGCACGTCACGTTTTCTGCAACAAGCTCGTCACTCTTGCCCGCTTGGTTGTACACAACCATTGTTGAAATCATTGACGATGCTTTCACGCCATTCAGAGGTGCAGTGTTCACGAGGACACCCTTCTCAGTGTAAGCAAAGATGCCCAAAGCATCGACACTCTCCACTGTCAGTTGCCCCTCTACACGGGCACCACCGCGTTCGTCATTGATCTGACCGGCGATGTCATCAACAAACTTGATCGTGTTCGCGTTCACCATGTCGTTCACGAAAAGCGATAGCACGTTCGTGTGCGTTCCAATGTACACGTCGGGCAGCACTTTGAATGAGATCGTCGCCACTGCCACGCTCGATCCAGTCACCTCCTCCACCGTGATACCACTGTTGATGCCACCAGTCGTCATCAACAGCGTCCCTGCATCTTTGTTGTTGTTCACAATGGCAGTCCGGAAGAGAGAGCTCGTCGTAGTGCCCAGTACCTCAAGCAAGCTCTTGTCGTACGTCAGCTGAATCAGCCACACATCGAGCGCCTGACCGTTGGTATCTGCATTGATGTCGACTGTGAATTCATCGCCACGCACGAGAGGATATTTTGGTAGTTCCACCACCATGCCAGCCGAGCTCAAATCAGTGTGCACAACTTTTTGTGGCAGAGTGATCGACATCGCCTCGGATGTCGCAACGGTATTCGAGCTGTATGCCGCAACCACGACTGCGTCGATGGTAACGGCACTGGTGCTGGAGAACCAGCTGTCGGACACTACAGCGCTGCAAACGCCAATGCCCGTGATGAAATCAGGCACCGAGCACACTGCGGAGCTTGAGGCATCTCCAAGCTTCAACGAGAGCAACAACTGAAGGCCTGAGATGGCAACTTGGGTTCTGCCATCTTCGTCAAGAACTTGGAAAGCGAATTCGGCAACAGGGCTGTCGCTGTAAACTTTCATAGTTTTGAGTTTGACTTGCAAACTTGAAACTGCTTTGGCAGTCGTAGTCCTAGTCCCACCAGCGTTTCCAACTCGCTTACCGTTCAGGTAAGCCTCAAAGGAGACGCTGCTGTGAGGAATGCCCAATGACACTAATCCAAATTGGCGATAAAACTCAGAATTTTCGTCAATGCTAGTGGCACCAAGGCCAAACGCAGAGCCATTTTGAATGCGAATCTCAGGCCGTGCCTTGCGAAGGGTTGGCGTAGGGTCCATTTCACCGTCTTCGGTGAAGGTGCAATTTGGGGAAATGCGAACCTCGTCCAACATCGTTGGCGGCAGAGTTGGCGCGGAAGTCGGAGACACCGATTGGGTTGGAGATTCCGACGGTGCAACGGTGGGCGCAAAGCTTAAGGTTGGAAGCAGGGTTGGGTGGTGACTCAACGTCGGCGAAGGGGTTGCCGATGGGAGCGGCGTAGGCTGGTAGGTGAGCGTAGGCGAAGGGCTTGGAAGGATTGACGGATGAGGAGTCGGTACGATTGATGGCTGGCTAGTACCAGGAATGCTCACAAAGAAGCCAGGCACAAAAGCAGCAGGGCTGTCACCGTAGACGGACCTGCACGATGCCAAGAGGCGAGAACAATAGTACGACACGCGTCGACTGTCGCTAGATTGACCCTTCGCGTCATACGTGACAATGATAACGGCGATGCCAATATCAATTTCTTCGATCCGCGGGACCGACAAGGACACAAATAGGCCAGGCACAGTGTTGTTCGGCTCAATGTACACCCCGTCATCCGTTACTGAAGCGTTGAAACCAACAGAGAATGGCATATCGATGTTGAGGTCTGTACCGATTTCGTACGAAAGGCGCGTCTGTTCACGCGTCGCCGGACCGCTTCCGTCTCGGATGTGAGCTTCTAAACGCATTGACCCAAGCGAGCCTTCAGTCCGGAAACTCGTCATGAATCGATACTTCTGCGCCACTACTTTCATCAAATAGCCAATGTCAACGCCGTCAATACCTCCACTCAAGTCCACGTCCATGGTCTTACGCTGTAAGTCAGTGACCTCAGAGTCAGCGACAATGCCAACAACGTAATACTGCATAAACTCAACATCTTCGACGTCGAAATAGCAGTCTGCATTTGTGTCGCCAGGGAGGCTGTTATTGCCCGTGCAGGCGTCAGCATTGTGCTCTAGCAAACCAATCGGTGCACGCTCCTGTGCTTGCACATCAAGCTCGTGGAGTGATGGCGTCAAGCGGCGCCCCACATCTGAGATCACTAAAACATCCTCTCCCGCAAACATGTAGAGCTGCTCCACAGTGGTGGTGTCGTCCTTGATCTTGGTGATGTATGCGGTGAATGAATTGACTCCCGGCGCTAGAACTTGAAACGTGATCGTCCCAATGTCAATGTTTCCGATGCCTTTGCAATTAGCTGCACACGATCCAACCATCAGTACTTGGCTGATCGGGTCGTTCGATGTGCACTCCCAGCTGCTCGACCAACCACTGCCTTGCACACAGTCGCCATCATTGTCCACTTGAACCAAGGACTCATCAAACATTATTATAATCTGATACGCCTTCAAGGGCTCCACACTCGATGCTTGAATGCGTACGTTTACGTCAAACGACTCGCCAACTGTGGCTGTGCCGTATGGAGCGCCATAACGACTGCCCAAGTCTAAATCGTACATTTTTGGTTCCAAGTTCGCGTAAACATCAAGAGATGCGTTCACTCCGTATCCACAAATATCAGTGGCTGTGACTGAAACCGCCGAATAATAGTTGTTGTACAGCTCCAATACTGCCTCAGAGTCCACTGAAAACACCGAAGGTAATGCGGACGAGAAGTTCAGCAAGCTCGAAGGAGGCAGCCAGCCGCTCGTGAGCTGACCCAAATTGGCTAATGTGTTCGACGTATCGTCGCTGAAGAAAACTTCAATTGCCATGTCGTGCGCCGTGTTCAAAACTCCATTGAGCGTAGTATTGACGCCAATGTCGTCTACAAACTGCAGATCCACGATAGTTATTTCTTCGGACGAAATCTCAATCTCGATGTCATGGCTGTGTGATGCAAAGCTGCCAGTAATAGTCGTAGTGCCATTTCGTTTCGGAACCAGTCCTCGGCAAATGCCTGACCAGCATGGCTCGGACTCGAATGACGCTACAGTTGGTTTGCTTGACGTAAACGCTACTTGGCTATAAAATTCGTAGGTTGAAAGCGAGGTCCCATCTGAAAGAGTACCAATGGCCCAACCTTCAAGACGCTGAAAGATTCCGGAACAGCCAAATGCTCGAAGAAGGGTCACGTCTTCAGATGACGCATGTTGCTGCTTCGGCCACGAAGATGTGTGAGCGACGAATGTCGCGAGTTTGACTACATCAACTGATGTCTGAGACGAAACATCGAAACTGTTTGTGAACGAAACCTGAATTGTTACCGTGTCGACGATATCCGAGACTTCTGCATCATCTAATACCGTCATCTTGTTTCCGTCCAGTTGAACAAGTGCTGCTGCGCCTGTTAAACTAAATTGCGTCCTTGAGTCCTGTGAGACATCTTGAGATGTTCCATCTTCAAAATGTACGACTACCTTGAATTCTACAACACTTGCGACATTAAACGGGCTGAGGGTTGCGCCATCGCCAGCTTTTGCAATCCTAGATTCGCCAATAATTGTTACGTTTACTGCTGCCGGCATGTCAAGCATCAGCATTCCTTCACCCTCGCCCACGGATACATTGCACAGCATCCACGATGCAGAAATAGCAGGCTTGCACAGCGGAACTGCTCCGGGAATAATTTGAAGAACGTTCTTACCAACAAATTCAAAGGATCCAGAACTATCGATGTTCGTAAACTCAACTTCACTCGTGACCTCTTCATAATTGCCGTCATCAAATTCAGCGTACGCAAGAATAGTAGCAGAATCTCCTTCGCGAGTAATCGAATTCTTGAGTTGAATCCTTGGTTCGACAACTGCATCCGCCGAGACAACGCCAGGAGCCGCGACCCACACTGCGCCTGTGTATACCACGACATTGAGGCTCTCAATGCGCACTTTCTCAGTGGTCACCTCCACATCAACTGCGCGAGGCAATACGACCGAAGGGTTCCCAGGCGCTGCGATCACCACAGAGACCTGCGAAGTACCCGGATACAACCCTTGGAGCAATGCCTCCTCTACAACAGCAACACTGGGGCTGCTTAAAGCGAAACCAACAAGGGAGGTCACGTCTGCGCGCACTGACTTCACACCGTTGCTAAATTCGCAGTATGCCGTAAGCCGCGACTGCTGGTACCGCGCACACGCAACATCAGCCCCGATCATCCCGAGGGAAACATCCGACAGAGATAAAGTGATATTCACGGGGAACCAGACGAGGATCTCGAGATCAGCATGCAAGCTGCCATACTCCACTGCAATTGACACGCCTGGCGATCCTGCCAAGTGATTCTCATCCACAATAGCCTCGCAACCAGCCATCTGAAGCACGTCCGTCGCCGTTCCCGACTGAAGTGAGCACGTCACATTGTCTGCAACAAGCTCGTTGTCATTGCCTGCTTGGTTGTACACAACCATCGTTGAAATCATTGACGATGCTTTCACGCCATTCAAAGGTGCAGTGTTCACGAGAACGCCCTTCTCAGTGTAAGCAAAGATGCCCAAAGCGTCCACACTCTCCACTGTCAGTTGCCCCTCCGTACGAGCACCACCGCGCTCGTCATTGATCTGACCAGCGATGTCATCAACAAACTTGATCGTGTTCGCGTTCACCATGTCGTTCACGAAAAGCGACAGCACATTAGTATGGATGCCGATGTACACGTCGGGCAGCACTTTGAATGTGATCGTCGCCACTGCTACGCTCGATCCAGTCACCTCCTCCACCGCGACAGCACTGTTGATGCCACCAGTCGTCATCAACAACGTCCCTGCATCTTTGTTGTTGTTCACAATGGCAGTACGGAAGAGAGAGCTAGTCGTAGTGCCCAGTACCTCAAGCAAGCTCTTGTCGTACGTCAGCTGAATCAGCCACACATCGAGCGCCTGACCGTTGGTATCTGCATTGATGTCGACTGTGAATTCATCGCCACGCACGAGAGGATATTTTGGTAGTTCCACCACCATGCCAGCCGAGCTCAAATCAGTGTGCACAACTTTTTGTGGCAGAGTGATCGACATCGCCTCGGATGTCGCAACGGTATTCGAGCTGTATGCCGCAACCACGACTGCGTCGATGGTAACGGCACTGGTGCTGGAGAACCAGCTGTCGGACACTACAGCGCTGCAAACGCCAATGCCCGTGATGAAATCAGGCACCGAGCACACTGCGGAGCTTGAGGCATCTCCTAGCTTCAACGAGAGCAACAAATGAAGGCCTGACGTGGCAACTTGGGTTCTGCCATCTTCGTCAAGAACTTGGAAAGCGAATTCGGCAACAGGGCTGCCGCTGTACACTTCGTGAGTTTTAAGTATGACTTGAACTGCTCCAACTTCCTTGGCACTTGTACTTCCGCCTCCACCGATGGAACCAACCAAATTTCCACCCAAGTACATGCCAAAAGCAAATGTAGACAACGGCGGAGCACTTTCCAGAAATCCAAACTTCTTCGAAATTACTGAATTATCGTCAATCGTGGTCAATGCTTGGCCATAGGCAGTCCCATTTACTTTCCGCATTTCTGGGTGTGCCATCATCAAGAACGGGTTGGGGTCCATTTCACCATCCTCGTTCAACGTGCAATTCGGATGAATGAGCGCTGTGGTGGGCATTGACGATGGAGAAGGCATTGGCAAGGCGGTTGGCACTTCCGTCGGCACATTGCTGTACGTTGGACCTTGAGTAGGAGACGTAGTTGGCGTCAACGTAAAAACAATGTCCACAAAGAAGCCAGGTTTGAAAGCATCTGCACTGTCTCCGTAAACAGATTTACAAGCGTCGACCAAACGTGTACAGTAGAAAGCAACCCGACGATCTAGGGCTGTCCGACCCTTGGCATCGTAGGTGACAATAATGACCACAATACCAACATGTTCAGTCGCGATTGGGAATGATTCCGTGACGTATACGCCGTCTGCGGGCGATTCTGTCTGCACGAAAATGCCGTCATCCGTGCGGTTCACACCCAACCCTGTCACAAATATCATATCAGAGTTTTCGATCGTGCCGATTTCGTAGGCAATCGAGGTTTGATCTGAGGTAGCCGGGCCCGAACCCGTGACCGCAGTTACTTGAAGCTTAAGAAGAGGCAGTGGCACCGAGGAAAAGTCGGTCAGAAGACGATACTTGAGAGCGACCACTTTCATCAGGTAGCTAATGTCAACACCATTGGTGTCACCATCAAGATCGACGTCCATAGCCAAGAGCTGTGCTGCATTCAGTTCACTTTTCGCAACGATGCCAACGATGTAAAATTGCAAGTATTCTACGTCCTCAACATCGAAGACACAGTCACCGTTGGTGTCTCCCGGGAGGTCCCCATCGCAAGCGATAAGGTGGCGTTCGACCATGCGCATAGGTGCTCGGTCCTCCATTAACTTCCCAGGCTGAGGCAGCTGCGGCATCAGGCGGCGCCCAACATCCGAGATCACTAGAATGTCTTTGCCAGCCAGGATGTAAAGGGCTTCGACCGTGTGCACGTCGTCCTTGATCTTGGTAATGTACGCCGTAAAGGTATTCACACCTGACGACAGCACTTGGAAAGTAACCGTGCCGATATCCAGATTGCCGGTCGTGCCACAGTCAGATGCGCATGACCCAATCATGAGGACTTCATTGATTGGATCGTTGGTGGTGCACTCCCAGCTGCTGGTCCAACCACTGCCCTGCACACAATCGCCATCGTTGTCCACCTGGACTAATGAGTCGTCAAACATGATGACAATCTGGTAAGCGTTGAGGTCTTCAGTGCTCGATGCTTGAATACGTACGTACACATCCATCGTATCGCCAACTGTGGCTGTGCCGTACGGAGCACCGTAACGATTGCCGAGATCCACATCATAAGTTTCTGGCTCCAGATTGGCGTAAACATCAAGTGATGCATTCAAGCCAGTTCCGCAAATGCACCACGACGACAGTGTGTTCGAATCGTGATAATTGTTGTAGAGCTCTAGCACGCCATTGGCTTCAACGGAGAAGACAGACGGCAGAGCAGTAGAGAAGTTCAACAAGCTTGATGGGGGCAGCCAGCCGCTCGTGAGCTGACCCGAATCAGCCACAGTAATTTCAAATCCATCGTCGAAGACAAGCTCAACTGCAGTGACATCCGTTGTCCCGACAACACCGTTCAATGTTGTCTGAGTCCCGATGTCATCGATGATGTTCATCGATACCATATTGACTGGGTCGTCATTAACCTCAACGCCAATGGATGAATTGAAGGTGGTAAAGGATCCGGTGACGACAATCGTTCCAATCGTCTCTGCGACGAGGCCCCGGCAAATGTTCGACCAGCAAGCACTGGGGTCGTCAGCACTTGTAAGTGGTGGGTGTGTGATGAAGTCTGCAACGTCTGAATCACTCGAAGTGAAGACAACCTGGCGATAAAAGTCACTCGAAGAACTTGTTGTCCCATCCGATAGTATTCCTGTAGCACGCGCCTCGAGCCTCTGATAGATTCCAGAGCACCCGAAGGGGCGAAGAACAGTCAAATCTCCTTCAAAACTTGATTGAGGAGGCCACGGGACGGTTTGGGCGATGAGATTTGCGAACTCAACAACCGTGATGGTGGTGTTCGCAGACACCTCAAATAATGACGGAAACGAAACCATCACCACAACAGCATTCTTATCGTCATCATGAAGGACAGCATCATCGAGAACAGTCATGGTGTTGCCTTTCATAGAGACGAGGGAATCCGCTCCATCGCTGAGAAGCGTGAAAACGGCACGAGAGTCCGTAGAGTAATCTGTCGATGACCCGTCTTCGAAATTCACGACCACTGACCAATCCACCGAATCTGGAACATTGAACGGCACATAAGTCGCACCATCGCCTGTTTTGGCAATCTTCGGTTTCCCAGTAAGATCGATACTAGTCGCACGTGGCATGTCAAGCATTACTACTCCGCTGCCAGTTATCGTTGTATTGCAAAATGTCCACTCAGCAGCAAGAGCAGGGCCGCAGAGCGACACCGCGCCGGGATTGACTTCCAGAGTGGTATCGTCGATAAAGCTCAAAGAGCCAGTATTTTCAGTAACCGACAGCTGGACTTCATTCGTCACGTCCTCGTACTGACCGTCTTCGAATTCGGCGTAAACAATCACATGAGCATGGTCGCCTTCTTTTGTAATGGAGCTCTCCAATTGCACTGTGGGCTCAACAACCTCATGTAAAGCAACCGCGCTCCCAGTGCTCACCCAGCTTGCTCCAGTGAAAACAACCACACTTAAGACTTCAACCACAACTAAATCGTCTGTAATGGTGTGCTTTAATCCTGGAGGCATTCGTACGGCAGAGTTTGACGAGGCGAGAACGACATTTACCGATGCCACACCGGCGCTCTCTCCCGCTATCACAGACCCGGTCACGTTGCCAATAGCATAATTGTCAGAAGAGAAAGAAACTAAGGATGTGACGTCGACAGTTACATCTTCGGCGCCCGTACTGAATTCAGCATAAGCATAGAGCTGTGATTTCTGATAACGACGGCAACTAGAATCCTTGCCGATGGCTTGAAGAGTCAAGTCCGTGGAATTGACAAGCACTTCAGTCGGGAACCACACAATGAAGTTCAACGTCGTGCTTAGACCGGCATACGCTACGTGCACTGGAGCAGCTGCCGACCCAGAAGAGTGCGTGCTTTGCAGAGAGGCTGAGCAATCTGAGACGGAAAAGATCGTTGAAGATGTAGCTGAGCACGTGGATGAACTCGACACCACCTTCATCCCCACGTTTGCGCGATCGTAGACAACCAGTGTGACGATCGAGGTCGAAACTGTCACACCGTCTAACGGAGCAGTATTGACGAGTTCGCTTAGACCCGAGTACGAAAAGATACCAGCGGCGCTCACTGGAATGACTTCGAGTTGGCCAGCCAATTGGGCTCCACCGCGGATGTCGTTGACTTGGCCGTCAATGTTTTCAGCAAATTTGATGGTGTACGAATTGACCATGTCTGAAATATACAAGGACATAATATTTGAGTACACCTCGTAAGTTGCCAACGACTTCACTTTGAAAGACAGAGTGGCCACTGAAATTTGGCTTCCGGTGACATCAGCTGTTTCAACACCGCTGTTCAGACCGCCAGTGCTCATGGCCACCGTGCCTGCAATGGGGTCGGAATTCTCGACCGCCGGCTTGAAGAATGAACTGGTAGTGGTTGACACGTATTCCAGCACGCTAGTATCGTAAGTCACACGGATGATCCATACGTCAAGAGCCTGGCCGTTGGTGTTGGCGTCAACCTGCACCGTGAATGTCTCATCGCGCACCAGTGGGCGCTGCGGCAGCGTAAGCACCATGCCTGCCGTGCTCAGAGCCAGATGCGATGGAACCACGTCAAGAACAAAACCGGCGGCGTTTGAGGAACCCGTCACGGTGCCTGCGTAAAGAGCTTCCACAGTCACGCTCACATCGACAGATGACGACGTCGAAAACCAAGCCGATGACACCGCTGCATCGCAGGTTCCAATACCGGAGACTACATTTGGCATCCTGCAATAACTGGTCGTAGACGTGGTGCCCTTCACCAAGGTCATCTTGACCGCAAGCCCCGAGCGCAACACTTGCGAGCGACCGGATGCGTCGCGAAGCTGATAGGAAACGGAAGCAGCGGTGCTGTCGTGGTAGACGGTGGGCGTCTTGACCACCACGGACACCGACGCGGCTTTCTCCTGAATGGTGCTTCCGCCGCCGCCAACGTTGCCTACACTTCGTTCACCCAGGTACGTCTCGAAGTTGAACGAGGAGCCGGGCTTGGAAGACGACAATAAACCAAACTTTCGTTTCACGTACGACTCCGAATCGATTTGAGTGGGTGCCATGGCGTACGCAGAACCCGAGGCCACCATCATCTTAGGGTGCGCCAGCTTCAAGATGGGCGATGGGTCCATGGCACCGTCAGGGTTGAAGGTGCAGTTGAAGATAGGAACAACGGTCGGTGCTTGAGACGCTCGAGGCACACTTGGCGCCACAGTGGGCGCAAAACTCGGCATGGTTGGCACGCATGTCGGATTGCTTGCGTCACTTGTAGAAGAGGTGCTGTTCGCAGCGTCATCCACGCAAGGCTGCACCGAGAAAATAGACGAAGTGCCATTTACGTTGTCCATGGCAGCGCACTGCGCGCTGAGCTTGAGAGGCAACGACTGTGCCGCCACCGAGACGTTCATGGTGTTGAGGTTCAACCCCGTAGCGTTGTACAAGCTTGCGGCGAAAGAGTCGAGGTGAAAGGTAGCTTCGATGCCAGCAAGCAAGTCTCCCATCGAGCAGAAATGCGACGATTCAAGCATGGTCACCAGGTCAAATTGCATGGACCAGAAGTAGTCGCTGGTGCTGCCGTCAGTTGTGGCAAGGAGCGAACGAAGGCGGTGAGTCGACGTCGAGCTCAGCGTGAAATGTTGCATGAGGGACCCGGTGAAAGCTGGTTGGCTCATGATGGCTGCTTGAATGGCTGCGTCCACCTCGGCTGAATGTGGCCCATCGCCAAGAAGGCCAACTTGAGCCACGGACGCCGTCAGCGACGTCTCCCATCCAACTTCCATACGCCGAGGCTCTTCGGAGGGCGACATCGATGGCGCGAAGGTCGGCATCACGGACACCACGGTGGGTGCTGGCGTGGGGAGTTCGGACATGGGTGCGTGGCACATTTGTGAGTTCGGGTCCCACTCGCAGTCGAACGCAACGCAGTCGAGCTCCGAGTCGTGGTAGTAGCACTCAGTAGGCTCCGTGGAATTGGTTTCGTCCAGCCGGCGCTGCCCCGCCACACAGGCCGAATAAGGCTCACCAATCCGCAGGAAGATGTTCCGGTAACCGTAGGTGGCTTTGTCGTTCAACTTGTAGGTGGTCTTCGTGCGTCGAGTGGCGGAGGCAAACGCAAGGTAAGCACTCGCTGTAGGGCCTTGTGGCACGCATGCGTCATCCGGCAAAGCAAGGTCCAGAGCCGCCCAGGTGCCGCAGAAGTCGTCCCGCAAGCTGGTTTCAAACACCATGTCGAAGTCCTGCACGTGCTTGTCGGCGTCCGGATCGAACGCACGTGCACGCTCCATAGCTGCTTTACAAGCAGGGTACTCGGCGCAGTACGGGGTGTCGGCGTAGATGAAAGGCACCAAGGGGCGCCCGTCGTCGGTGGCCATGATATCGACGGTTTTTCGCAGGCGGTGGTAGGAATTGGTGTACATGAACCATTTCGAGGCGACGGGCGCCGTGCACCAATCCATGTGGTCGCGCGCTTTCTCACGATCCACCAAATGAATGCCTACCCCCTGTGCTGAAAGTTTGGTCCAGGTCACGTTAAGGGCCGTGGCGTTGCCGTCTGGGATGGGGGCTGACGTCGTCATCACCAAGATTTCACTGTACGGGTGGTCGGACGCCGCAACGGACGCCAAAAGCTTCGCCAAGTCGCCCTCGCCCACGCCCCAGTCCGACACCACCAGCGCCATGGAGTCGTGCTTGGAGGTGTTCCAGCGGTTGTACATGTTGGCACCGTGGGTGATGGTTTCGCTGCCCTCGAAGTACTGCCGGAGCATGTTGGTGGCGGCGTAATTCTTGATGAGGTGCGACTCCTGCATGGCCGGCTTGGCATCGTGGTGCCCGAGCGCAGACCACCACCTCCCAAACTGAGCGGTGTTGTTGCCCCAGCTGTCGCCTTCCGAGAGGAAAGTCCCGTTCCAATTGTCTGGCAACATGTCCTGGGCAAAACCCAAGGTGCCTTCCATCCACATTTGCCCCATGCGCAGGTCAAACGGAATCATGTTCCACAGCCCTGCCTTTTCATGCTCCAGCTGCTTCAGCATCAGCCGAGTCAAGCCGTGGGACACGTTGTAAATCGCGTTTCCGTTGATGTGGTGCAGCAGTGGCAGCGGCAGGTGCTCTTCGAAGTCGTGCCACTTGTAGCCGTGGTACTTGCTTCCTAGAACAGCAAATGGGGCCTTGTGGCTGATTTCGTTCACCAGTTGCGTGAGCCAATCCCCACGCCAGGGCACTGAGTCAGGCTCCATCAGATAGAACGCTTCGTAGCCCTCGAGTGCTTTGTCCGGGCGAAACTTGGGCCGCTGCACGATTTGCGCGGCTGCTTCAAATTGGCGATTTGGACCGTTCACCCAGAGCAAGTCGCGGTTTTGCATCATGGGCTCGTACCGGTCCTGGGTCTTGGACAGCGAGGCGGTGTCCAAATACATGTGGTCGAAGCAGTGGGCCCACGGGAAGTGGCCGTCTTCAAACTTGCGCATCAAACTCTGCGCGACTTCCAATGCGCGCGGCCACGCTTCAAAACTGGCGGAATAGTACAGGAGCAAATCCACTGCGTGGCCATCAAGCCTAGGCGCTTTGCCCTTGGCAGGGCACGGCAAGTACTTGTTCCAGTCGTCGAACGAGGCTTCGAGCTTGTCGATGTCCCACGGGCAGAAGGTGCGCACAATCACAAACCCCGTGCCCGCAGTGTGCAGCGCGCCGCCTAGCTCCGCTACCACTGACTTCAACGCTTGCGCGCGCTTCGGTGACATGGGGCCACCTCCGGCATTGTGGGCCAAGAGGCCCGGGGGCGGCTTTCGGGCCGCTCCAGAGCCCAAACGCCCCCGCAGCGTGGCAGCCCGCGACCCAGGTGAAGGCTTGGCGCTGAGACGGCGGCCGCCGGTGCGCATCTCGCCATTGAAAAGCTCTTCCTCTTGTTGCTCGCCGAGCCCTACCAAGGAAGACTGCAGTTCCATGAGGCTGCGGCGGCTGCCATCAGTGGTGCCGTTGCCATCGCCAAGCAGCATTCTGGTGGTTGAAGAGCTGCCGTCTCCGATGGAATAGGTCCGGGTAATAGTGGGTGGGTCTCCATCGATCACAAGTGCCGACTCAATCGCATCGTCAGGGCCATACGGAGCCATCAGCGCACTGATGTAAAACGAGTCGCACAGGTCTTTCGCCGGGCCTTGCACGTTGAACTCCACCATCAGGGGATCGTTGCACTGGAAAGACTGGTACTGGTTGCCAGGTTCTTCGACCGTGAGCCACGACCGTTCCTTGGGCCGCGGCGTTGGTGGCGCCGTCGGTTGAGCCGAGAACCGCAGGAGGCCTGAAGAGGGCACCGTTGTGGGCACAATCGAAGGGGCAGGCGTAGGCAAAGGTGTTTCGCAGACCGATCCTGTGACTCCAGCAAACAGGAAGGTGCGGCCCATGTTGGTGGTAGTGCCCGTGACTTTTACGTACAGCTCGAAACTGTTGCGGTTGGTGAAGTCCAGCGTGATGACTCGCTCTGCTTGATCAACGGGAAACGAGGTGGCCGTGGTGGTGTTCTCAATGCAAGAAGCGCACTCCGAGCAAGGCACTTCGCACAGCGCCATTGGGTCCGTAGGGTCATCGCACGACCCGCCCAGCGCTGCACTGGTGTACAGGGTGGAGGTGGCGCTTGCCACCTGAGGCCCCAAAGTTGGCGTGGTGGCGTGAGGCGCAACAGACGGAACGGCGGGCGCTACGGACGGAACCGCGGGCGCCACAGATGGAATCGCAGGGGCAAGGGATGGAACCGCAGGTGCCGGCGTTGGAATTGCTCCCGAAGCCACAACAGGCGACCGAGTGGGGTTCGCACCCGACGCGACCACGGGCGACAGTGTGGGATTGCCAGGAGTCATTAGAGAGACTGCAGGCGCAGGTGACGGGTCACCAGGCGTCAATAAGGTCGAAACCGCCGGTGCCTTCGTAGGACTAGACAGGGCTGCTTCCTGAGCACGCCGACGCGCTCCAGCATCGCTGCCACACGCGAAAGACTGCGAGGTCACAATAACAGCAGCGCCACTGCTTCCTGTCACACCACCTAGGTCGTCGTTTTGCACACACACTTCTTCGCCTGTCGAAGGGGACTTGTCTACGTCCACTACACTGAACGTAAACGCTGGAAGCCACAGAAGTTCGCCTCGGGCATCGTAGAAAGTGAACACGAGTGCGGTCTCTGTTGCAGCCAAGAGATTCACTGCCATAAAGGCGTCCTGTTTTCCCGTCATGTTGCACGCCTTTGCCGTGTAAGTAGAACCAGCCTTGATCGAGACTTCGAGGTCCACTTGCTGCCAATAGGTTGGGGCCACGTCCACGAAATAGAGTATTTCTGGTTCGGTCGCTGAATTGCCACACAAATTGTTCACCGTCAAATTGGCGTTCGCAAAGTCCAAGTAGGCAGTGCCCGTAAGCGCAGATGGGGTGGGTGACAAGGAAGCACCCATCGTGGGCTGGCTTGAGAGCTGTGGAGCAGGCACAGAGCTTGGAGCTGGCGTCTGCGTGGGGGCTGGAGTGGCAACAACGATATCGAAATGGAAAGCTGGCTTGAAGGCATTGCTGCTGTCGCCATATGCTGATTTGCATGCAGTCAGTAGTCGGCTGCAGTACAGAGAGCTCGTGCGATCTGCAGATGTGCGCCCCCTCGCGTCATACGTTGTCACAATGGCTGCAGCGCCCACGTTCGACTCGGAGAGTTTGGGCCAAGATACGGTTTCGAAGGCGCCGGAAACATTCGAATGCACGGTCTTCACATACAACCCATCATCTGAAAGTGCACCGTTGGAGCCCACAACAAAGTCCATCTCTAAATTAAGCGCCGTGCCAATCTCGAGCGCGAGCATGGTTTGCTCTGGTGTCGTATATTGACCGTCAGCTTCACGCAAAGTAAACATCAGAGAGAGCGGCGCGTGCTCTTTCGAAGTGTAAGTGAAGTCCGACAAGAAGCGGTACTTGAGAGCAACGACTTTCATGAGGTAAGACACGTCCGATACGTCAATGGCCCCATTGAAATCAACGTCCATCCATTTGAGCTGGGTCGCAGTCAACTCAGCATCAGAGATGAAGCCAGCAAGGTAGTATTGCAAATACACGACGTCTTCGACATCGAAGAAACAGTCCCCGTTCGTGTCTCCGAGAACATTCGAGCAATTTGCGGTGTTCGTCTCCAGAATTCCCCCGTAGCCCACATCGAGAAGCTGGCGGCCTGAGGCCAGTCGAGATGGCATCTGGTGTTGAGCAACAATCTCATCGTCAGGCATCGACGCAGGTGACATCAAACGACGACCAACGTCCGAAATCACCAGGTTATCCTTCCCTGCCAACATGTTAAGCTGCTGAGTCGTCGTAGAGTCGTCCTTGATCTTCACAATGTATGCCGAGAAAGTGTTGACGCCTGACGCTAACACTTGAAAGGTGATCGTGCCAATGTCTAGAATGCCTTTCGTGCCACATTCAGAGACACACGATCCTGCCACCAGCACTTCATTGATAGGGTCGTTAGTGGTGCATTCCCAGCTGCTCAACCAACTGTCACCCTGGACGCAGTCACTGTCGCTATTCACTTGCACCATAGAATCGTCAAACATGATAATGATTTGGTAGGCTTTGAGATCTTCGGCAAGCGAAGCACCGATGCGAACGTTCACTTCGATGGTCTCGCCGACCATGGCAGTGCCAAACGGGGCGCCATTTCGATTACCCAAATCGACGTCATGAAGACCAGGTTCCAGATTGGCGTACATGTTCAAAGAATCTGAATACAGGCCTCCACACACGTCTTGAGCAACTAGTTCCACGGTGGAGAAGTAATTGTTGTGGAGACCAAGCACACCTTCAGCTGAGACCGAGACGATGGACGTCATATCAGTGGAAAAATTGAGCAGCATCGACGGATCTAGCCACGAGCTTGATTCCTGGCCGGAGTCAGCAACCTTGATAACCGAGCCATCGCTGAACGAGACGTCAACCGTAACGCTGTGGTTTGCGTTCACGACGCCACGTAGCGTGGAAGGGCTTTCGAGGTCATCTTGAATGCTCACAGCAGTGATGCCCACAGTTTCTTCCGTGACTGCCACATCAATAGTACCGTTGACGCCGTGAAAAGACCCGGTCAGCGTGACAGACCCTGGCTGTTTTGCCACCAGCCCACGGCAAACAATCATGCGGCAAGGCTCCGACTTGAAGTCAGCAACAGAAGGTTCTGAACTCTGAAACGACATGCGCACGTAAAGAGAACTTCCCGTTTGAGTCACACCGTCTGAGAGCGTGCCAGTGGCGGTTATTTCGGCGCGTTGGTACATGCCAGTACACGCCACGAGGTGAAGCGTCGTGAACTGGGCTGTGTACCCGTCTGTCGCTGGGTAAGGGGCGCTACTGAGCGTGATGGTGCTCAGTTTCACCACTTTGACCTTGCTGCTTGCAACGATGCCTTCGAACAAACCCGGAAACGTAACATCGAATGAAACCGAGGTAGGAGTATCACTCACCGAAGTATCGTTCTGCACGGTCAAGACATTGCCTGAAAACTGAACAAGAGCTTCAGCTCCAGTAGTCTTGATGGCAAAGTGAGCTCGTGAATCGTGCGAAAAGTCCTGTGTTGACCCGTCGTCAAAGTAAACTGTAACAGTCCACGAGACACGATTTGGCACGCTGAAAGGCCGGTAGGTAGCGCCGTCGCCATACTGCGCAATCTTGGACGCCCCAGTCACTGTTGCGCTCACGGCTGTCGGCAACTTGAGCAGGACCACACCACTGCCCGTAATTGTGCCGTTGACTTCAGAGGCAGTAGCCAAGCATGGAGACCACGAGGCTGCAATCACAGGGCCGTACAAAGCCACTGCGCCTGGTAGCACTTGGATTGTCGTGTCGTCGATAAACTCAAGGGACCCAGTGGCATCAACCAATGACAGCTGCGCCTCACTCGTCACATCTTCCCATGAGTTGTCCGAATACTCTGCATATACCACCACCGACGCGACATCACCCTCGGCCGTGAGAGACGATTCAAATCGAACCGCAGCTTCAACCGTCGAGCCAAGTGCCACAAACGCATCAGCGCTGCTCACCCAAGATGCCCCCGTGTACACCACAACGCTGAGAGACTTGGGCAAGGCGAGTTCAGCAGACACTTCAACCGCAAGAGCAGTTGACACCAAAGCAGCTTCAGACGACGTGTGAGCCACCACAGAGATGTCAGCGGTGCCTGGAGCGGTGCCTTCTAGCATAGTACCATCCAGGGATACCACAGTCGTTGCGCTCGACTTAAACTCCACCAGCGACGTCACATCCGCGGTAACAGAGTCACTTCCCTTGTTGAAGGCAGCGTACGAAGTCAACTGGACCTTCTGGAATCGTTCGCAAGGTGCACTTTCGCTGACTCGGTTGAGGACAGAATCGGTGGCGTTCACGTGCACAGCCGTTGGAAACCACACGGACATGGCCGTCCAAGTGGCAAATGAGGTCCCCGACGCTGCGTACGAGACCAAGATCGTTGCCGCGTCTGCACTTTGCGCATTACTTGCAGACAGCCGCACCGTGCATCCGTCAAGCGCCATGGCCTTGGCCGATTCGGAATTCTCGAACACGCAGGAGGTGTTCCCGGATGGCACTTTGATGTCAGCTTCGCCCAGTGCATCAAGTACGCGATACACTTCGACTGCGTTGGTGACATCAACGCCAGTGAACGGTGCGGTATTCACCAGATCGTAAGACGGGGCGCACGCGAATATGCCAGCAACACTGCGAGCGCGGACACTCAGCTCCGCTTTCGTCGTGAACAGAGAGCTGCCGCGCTCGTCGTTGACTTGACCCTGCACGCTCGACACGAATTGAATGGAATATTCGTTTACCATGCTTTCAACGAAGAACGAAAATGCGTTCGAGTGCACGCCCACGCCAACGCTTGCCCTGACCCTGAAAGTGATTGTCAGGACGGGCACGGCACCGCCCGACACATCCGCAGCAGTTGAATCGCTGTTCAGGCCATACGAGGCTTTGGCCACAGTGCCAGTGGCTTCATCATGGTTCACAACGGCGGGTTGGAACAAGGAGTTGGTCTCGACATTCACGAACTCCAGCACTGCAGTATCGTACGTGCTCTCCACAGCCCATGTGATGAGAGACTGACCATCCGTGTTAGCCGCAACTTGAATCTTGAACTCTTCGCCGATCATCAACGGGTGCTGAGGCAAGGTCGCAACCATGATTGCCGACGTTGGCGTGGCAAAAGTTGGTTGCTGCTTGAGGGCCAGAGCAGATGCTGTGCTTGTTGCCACCGCTACCGATGCATAGGCAGCCTGCACGGTCAAGCTTCCAGCTACATCCGCCGATGTGGAAAACCACCCTGATGCCACTGTGGCAGTGCACACACCAATGCCCGTTGTACCATCCGGCAAGCTACAAGAGGTGACAGTAGACGCTGCTGTTGCACCATTCGTCATGGTCAAAGCTAAAGTGAGTCCCGTCTGCAGCACTTGCGAGCGGCCAGCTGCGTCCCGAAGTTGGTACGCAACCTCCACCACAGAGCTGTCGTGGTAGACCGTAGGTGTCTTCAGAACCACTTCCACGCTGGCTGCCTGTTCAGCGAGCGTGGCACCACCACCTCCAGCATAGCCCACCTTGGTGCCACTGATGTAAGCTTCAAAGGCAAAGATGCTCGAGGGCAAAGCTCCAGCAGACAAGAGGCCAAACGGTCGAACTGCAACGGCCCCTTCCATAGTCGTCGGCGCAAGCGCAAACGCATGCGAACCCGACGCAGGCCTGAGCTCTGGGTGGATGAGGGCAAGGTACTGCTCTGTGTTGATCGACGTTGGTGCCGAAGTAGGCAGCGCCGTTGGAACAGCTGAGGGCAGAGGAATAGGCATAACAGAAGGCATCCACGTTGGAGCAACCGAAGGCTCGGGAGTGGGCGCAAAGACGGGCGTCCACGTAGGAACCGCGGTAGGCACCACCGAAGGCGCAGGAGTGGGATCAAAACAGCCAGAGAGCTCCGTCTTGCCTGCGAACATGAACGTACGGCCCGAAGTCGAGCAATCACCGCTGGCGTCACACGGGGCCGCCAAAGTGACGTTGAAGTTCGAAGTGTCCTTAAACACAAACGCCACCGTGCGGTTGATCTGGCTGATGGGGAAGTACGGCGCGTTGGCTGGCTGGTTCGCGCACTGGTCAGCGCACTCCTCGCAAGTAATGGTCTTGAGCTGCAGCGGGTTCGTTGGGTTGTCGCACGCGTACCCGCGCTGCGTTGACGTGAAGTGCAGGCTTTCGCCGCTGCTGGCAGCATCTCCTAAGCAACTGCCACTGACCACGTCCACATTGATGTCCTTGCTTCCCGCCGTCTTGTAGCGCCATTGCGCGAGCTCCTCTGAACTACCGTCGACACACACTTGCTCGTACACGCCAGCCCACACCGCTGCATCCATATCCACGAACGAAAACTGAAACGCAGCGGGTGCTACAGGGCGGTTGAGATGGTCAAGCAGGGCAAAGTTGAGGCGGCTAGCGGAGCCGCTGTGGACATTAATGGCGCCAAATACATTGCCTGATGCATCGTCGAGGCCGTTCTTGCTGTAATCCGCTCCAAGGTAATTGCCGCCCACCACACGCACTTCGAGGTCAAAAATGGTACCGTCTGGCAGGGACCCTACGCTCGCGAAACGAAGTGCACCGCCAGCACTACCGTCCTTGAGATCCGGGCCGCGGCCTCCGAGGTCGTTGACCGTGACGGAACTCCCAGCAAAGTTGAGAAGCACTTCGCCTTGCACGCAGTCGCTTTCGGCCGTGGGCGACAGCGTGGGCGCCAGGGAAGGCTGCCGCGAAATAGTCAAGGGGCTGGTCGGCTCGGGCGTTGGAGCCGGTGTGTCGTGAAGCGCGGCCGCACTCGTTGGCTGCACCGTCATGGTCGGGGCTGGGGTCACCGTGGGCTGCACGGTTTCCGGAATGAAGTTGCCACTCTCAAAGCACGTCATGAACTGGTAGTCGAACTCACACTTGGGCTCGGCTTCGCAGGATTCCGGGTCTTCGATGTCTCGGCACACGGCATCGTCGTCGTTGGTGGTGTTGGAGGTCAAACGACGACTGGCGACCACGCACGGGTTGGGGTGCACCGACTCGTGGACGTGCCGAAACACGTTGCGCCACCCGTACTGGGCCTTGTCCTTGAGCTTGTACAGCTTCTTGGTCTTGCGCTTGGAGTTGAGATACGCCAAGAAGGCAGTGGCCGTGGGGCCTTGGGGTACACACGGATCCCCCGGAGGGGGCAAGTTCATGCCCTTCCACACCGCGCAGAAACGGTCGCGCTCGTCGGTGTTGAAGACCAGCTCGAAGTCCTGCACGTGCTTGTCCACGTCCGGGTCGAAGCTCCGCGCACGTTCGACCGCCGCTTTGCAGGCCGCGTACTGGTAGCAGAACGGCAGGTCGCTGTAGATGTAGCTCACCAGAGGCTTGTCGTCGTCGGTCAGCAAGATGTCCACGTAGCGCCGCACGTTGAAGTAGGTGTTCACGTACATGAACCACTCGGACTCCACCGGGGCTTCGCACCAGTCCATGTAGTCGGGCGCGTCCCGGTCCACCGCACGAATGGTGATCCCGTGCGCGGCTACCCCCACCAACTGCCGGTGCGGGATCCTGGGTGCACCTACCGGGCGAAGCACGACGACTTCATGGAACGGATGCTGGTCGTGGCTGAGAGACGCAATGAAGTCGTCGAGGAAGCCTTCGTCCCAGTCGGAGACCACCAGAGCCATGGGCCTCTCAGCTTCCCAGCGCTTGAACATGGCCGCGCCGTGAATCACGATTTCAGGCCCCAAGAACTTGGTCAACATGTTGGTCGCCGCGTAGTTCTTGATCACCGCGGACTCTTGAATCGAGGACCCCGTGCCGTTGGGACCGCCCATGAACCCGAAGTCGTCCCACCATTGTTGGAAGAGCTGGGTGTTGTTCCGCGGCGTGACCACTTCAGCTACCACATTCTCGAGCGTGCCCGACGGCAACATGTTCTGCACGATGCCCAAAGTACCTAACAGCAGATAAGGAAGTTGCAAAAGAAACGATGCACAAATATCAAGTGAGTTACAAAGTTGTATGCACATTCAAATACGTGAATGACGACAACAGCAACAGCCTAGTATAGCCCTCCCTTTTCCGTCTCCTTACCTTCGGTCCACATTTGGCCCATGCGCAGGTCGAAAGGGATGAAGTTGTACATTTGGTCGGCTTCCACTTCCAGCTGCCCCAGCATCAGGTTCATGAGCACGTGCGACACGTTGTAAATCGCGTTCCCGTTGATGTGGTTCAGCAGCGGGATTTCCAGCTCCTTGATGAAGTCGTACCACTTGTCGCCGCGGTACTTGCTACCGAGCACCGCAAAGGGGCGCCGCTCTTCGATTTCGTTGAGGAGCTTATCGAGCCAGAAGCGCCACAGGGGCACCGAGTCAGGCTCCATCAGGTAAGCCAGCTGGTAGCCGTGCGTGGAGAACATCGGAAACTGGCACGCCCGCAGACCCTTCTCAAATTGACGGTTGGGCCCATTCACCCACAGCCGGTTGATTTGCTGCTTGGGCGGCTCGTACAGGTCTTGTTCCGGGGGCATGTGCGCCGAGTCCACGTAAATTTTGCCGAAGCACTTCGACCAAGGGTAGTGGCCCTCGTCAAACTTGCGCACGATGTCCTGATGGCAGTTGAGGGAGAATGCAAGGGTGAAGATTGAGATTGAAGGAATACGAAAACCAAAGTACCCAAATGACAGAAGGTGGGAGGAGGGAAAGGTAGCGGTACGGTTTAAAAAAAAACTTACATCTGTGGTGGTTTTCGCTTTCGGCCAAAGGTCCCAGGCGGCCGAAAAGAACAGCAAAATGTCCACATCCATGCGGTCGGGGTGGGCGTCTTCGCTCCCGCACGGGAAAAACGTCACCCACGAGTCGAACCCGTCGGCGAGCTTGTCGATGTCAAACGGGCAAAAAGTGCGCAAAATCACCATTTTCCCGTTGTCCGACCGCGGCACCAGCTTGCCGCCGAGTGCCGTGGCAGCGCCGTCCAGGGACGAAGGGTGCAAGCTTTCGGCCTGCGCGGCTTCCGACACCTAGAAAAGAAAGGTGGTGAGGAGAAGACAAACGGGGTTATACCTCAATTGCATTCCCCGAACATGCACACGTGAAATGCACCTCTCAACACCATCACCGCCTCAACAATTAACACAGCCACTAGTAAAGGCGCAATATAGAAGCTCTTCAGCTGGTAAAAATGGCATCATGCTGAATGATATTGCTTTAAAGGCATTTTCGCCAGGAAAGAGGAGTACATGATGAGGGAATGTGTGAACTTCAAACGGGCAATTAAATGAGAAAATGGGAATAAATAATTGGCCGAACCATAGTTCTGGCCGACTGCGGTGGGTGCGAGGATTTCGACACTACTGCAGATTTGCTTGACGCCTTGGCGCCGTGAGTCGCGCCTGAAGAGTCGTGCGTCGCTAGTGCGTGGGCTGCCCATTGAGAAGGCGCGAAGCCGGCTGCAGCCAGCAGCCAGCTTAACACCACAGCATCAAAGCCCCCCCTCATAGCGAGGTTGCTTCGGGCGCTCCGCTATGAGAATAAAGTGATATATCCAGCCAGCTCAGCGCCTTGCAGGCTTCGTCTCTACACCCGGGCGCTCTCCAAGGGAATGCACTGCGCCTACTCAGCCCTCCTCGCTCTTCACACCGGCTCAATCAGCGCAAAACGCCGAGCAGAATAATTTAGCCGAAAATGTAAAAAATCATGTACAATTAGATCCAGAAAAGGTAAAAATAACGTATTATTAGATCCAGAAACGAGAAGTGCTCACTGCTTCCAACCGTTACTTGTTACTTCTTTGTTGTGCATTTCTATACTATACACTATAGAACTATAGATACAGATACACGGTATTGACTACTGCATGGTGCATTGGCCCCAACAAACTTTGCGATATGATAGTTGTGAATATTACGTGACGGCGGCTTGATAGCCCAATTAGATAAGATTATACTCCCCAATTGCAAAGAAACAACAACAAATAGCGACTGGGCTATGGTGGGCTAAGTGCTAAGTGCCCTTTTGCGTAATGAAATTTTTATCTCCACTCCCATGTGTCCTGCTGCATCAATTCTCGGAAGGAGGTATAGGTTTCGAGTATGTCTAGGATCTCCACTCCGACCTATCCTCTGCTATATGGTACGCAATTCCTTTAAAAAGTTTAAAGTTGACCGGTAGCCCTTTATACTTTTTACTATAGAGCCTGCTTTAAAATTCTCGACCCCATGTCATCTCAGGGCATCAACATTCCATTCGAACGCTAACTAATACTAACACCAATCCAAGGACACTACAAATATAAATATTTCTGAATGCTGCAGGCATAAGATCACGCAAATTCGATCTGTGCGAGTCAAAGATCGAGATCGCAAGTTTCTCTTGAACTCAATGGCATTGCCATGTCAACTCGATAGAAAACTAAGTTCTTTTCGGCTTGAAAGCCAAATATTGCCGCTTGGCGCTCACCGAGACCAACTTCTGCTCGGGTAAGAGATAGGCCGTCAAGCGCCCGCCGTACACACATCCCGTGTCTATCCCCGTGGCGCGGTCGTAGAGCTGCAAGCCACGGTCTGCGTCGTGGCCAAACACCACGGACTCTGGGCCGTCCCAGAGCCTCGCCCACGGCCAATTGCTGAAGTGCTTGGCGGTCGCGGAGCCGTCGGGTAGAATGGAGCGCATGTTCATCATCAGCCGGGGGTTCTGGCGCTGCATTTTGAGGCCTGCCACGAAACCCGCGTGCACGAACAACGTCCGCGCCAAGTCGGAGCTTTCACGCTCGCCAGGTTCAGAGTCTTCGGGTCCTAAGCGACCAGAAGCTCCTGAGGAAGGTGAAGAGGGAGAGGGAGCTTTGGGAGACCATAACGAATTCCACGGCGCCTGACTGCCTCCACTGGAAGACGTCGAAAAGTCGGGAGGTGAAGAAGAAGGAGGGGCGCCACCACCCCCAGATGATGACGATGACGTTGTTGCAGCTTTTGCGACCGAGGCCGCGCTCATGTACCACGGGCAGTTGCGAATCCACTTCATTTCGCGGGGGGACAGGGCGCAGGCAATGTGGAAGTGCTCTCCGCCAATGGGAGGCGCCTTCATGCCGTTGGAGAGGGCGTGGTGCCAGCGAATCACTTCGAACTCGTGGTTCCCGCGCACCCCCATGGCGCCTAATTCGTAGGCCTGGAGACAGAGAGGGAATACATATAACAGCACCAGAACCAACAACAAGAAGAATCCTGTAAAACACCACAACTACTACGGTAATATACTGTTTACTTTTGAAAAATGAAAAGTAAAAGGGCGCACATAGATGCGTGCAGGCATACGTGTCTAGCGGTTGTTCGTTTTCCATTTACCATTTGCACGACGGCGCAGGAGTCGGGGCCTTTCGCCACTAAATCACCGAGAAACACCAGGGCATCCCCTGGCTGGTAGTCGCACTTCTTCAACAGGAGCTGCAACTCGTCAATGCACCTGTTTTTTTTTCGCAAGCAGGCGAATCGGAGTATGAAGGGAACGAAGTGAGCGGAAGAATGATAAGATATTCGATCTCCAAAAGCAACACACACTCGTTCTCACTTCACGGTGAAGAACTAAACAATCCATATCTACCACGTGTACTCTACCCGTGCACGTCGCCAATCGCAATGATCCTCGGCTGCCTCTGCTTGGCTGCTTCAATGGCTCGGTCCCGCAACAGAGGCCCCATCGACTCCCACGACGGCTGCTCACTGCCCTGCACCTTCACGTTCTTCTTGGACTGTTGTGCTTGTTGCAGGTCCCATTCTGCGGTGGCTGCATTCAACTCAGCACTTGTTCCTACTAGAACTTTACTCATCTCGTCCTGTTCCTTGCTGCTTTTGCTGCTTTTGACTGTACCTTCGCTACTGCTATAGCTTTCCAGCGCACTGGGGTCGAAGAGCAAAAGCTGTTCGTCGTCGGACTCATCGTCGTAGTCAAGTTTCGGCGCATCCACGTCATCGCTCGAGGCCCCAGAAGGAGGCGTGACACGGCCTAAAAGCTTCCCTGCTCTCGATCGCCGGTTGCGGAACGACCGCGCAGATCGTGATGTGCTAGCTCCGAATCCAGCTGCTGCTCCAGCTCCTGGTCCCGCTCCTGTTGCGGCGCCTACGGCTGTAGTCGTAGGTGTGCTCGTGCGGTTGGGCACTGACGCCATGATTGGCTCCATCGCGCTCGGCAGCACGTTCCAGTGTTTGGCGGCAGCAGCCCATTGGTACAAATGCTGGTTGACCTTCGCCGAATCGCTGTTGGCCCGGTTCGCCTTTTCAGCACTGTTGAAATCGCCAAAAAACGGCGAAGAAGAGGTGACGGTGCCAAGAAGCTCCGAAGGCGGTCTGCAAAAGAGACATAATACAAGCGACGAGAAAAGAGGTAACGATAATTAAGATGTCATTGCTCGATCTAAAGAATCACCAATTGAAAAATGCGAGCAAATTAGGTTTCCCTTTCCTCTAATTAGACAGCAGTTCCAAGTACCGTGACGGATCGTAAAAGAGTTCCACGCAACGGTGCGGTGGGTCACACCCGATGTCATTCGAGCTCCTCACAGGCTGCCGCAGCATCCCGCGCCCAAACCCTGTAGCTGCACTGCCACTGCCACTGCTGCTGCTTGATCGACGGCGCCGTCCCTCCGCGACTCCAAAGAAGTTGTTGAGCGCACCTCGCGCGCGTTCGGGCCGCAGAGCCGACGGAGGAGGTGCCAAGGGAGCTTGCGGCGCCGGAGCAGGCGACGACGATGATGACGCAGCGCTGCGCTTGGTGGCTGTGCTGGTGGTAGCGTTTGCAACGGTGGCTTTCTTCTTCAAGGGTAGAGAGGGCTGTGATGGTGGCGATGTTACTGACCTCGTTGATGGCACAGATCTTGTGCGCTTGGCAGGAAGCGTAACAACTGAAGGCGGTGCTGCTGACGTTGGCGCTGACGATGATAGTGAGGCAGCTTTCGACAGCAATGATGAGTTCTTTGGCGATCGAGCTTTCGGCGACGATGAAGCTTTCGGCAATGATGTTGACTTTAAGCCTGCGGGGCGGATAGGTGCTGCGTCAAGAGGGTGACTCAAAACCGCCAGTAAACCTTCGAAGGACTTGCCCTCGGACCAAGGCTCATGAGCGCCTTCTAGTTGTGGTGCTGCTTCTCCTTCTTCATTGTTGGTGCCTCGTGCTGCTCCTGCATTTGGCTCTTGGCTCGCTCGACGTGCTGCCGCTCCGCGCTTCCAAGGAAGCAAAGGCTGTGAGCCTGACGCGAAATCCTGAGCATTGGTACCAGCGCCTCCACTAGCAGAGGTCTGGGCGCACGCCGCTTTGGCCACCGCCGCCGCGTGGGCTCGGCCGTTGAGATGCTCGCGGAGCACCGCTGCCGAGTTGAACTAATAAGGGAAAGTTACAGAAAAGCACACGATACGAGAAATACAAGGTACGAGGTGAATTAGGAAGGAGCTAGGATGGCATGGGTAAGGCAAGATGAGTGCTATCAGTGTTGTCTTTGAAGGCCTTGAAAAGGGTCATTGCTTGTCCAGCTAATTAGCAAGTGCGAGCAAGCACCTCTTTGTTGCACACTTTGCAATTCGTTCGCTGAACTGAAGATTCAGTAGCAATAGCAGCTGTCGTAGAATCTGAGGCTGTTATATTGCTGCTGCCGCTGCCATTGTTGCAGTTGACCACCTCAAGGCGTCTCCTTGACCGTCTCAAGCGTTGGCGCATGCCCTTCGATGTGTTTGAAAACTCCGCAGAATCTTTCTCGCCAACTCCTCGTGCGGCAGCAGCAACCTTTGGAGTTGCAGCAGTTTCTTCGTAAATGATGGACTTCACTTTCTTGGCGTCGAGCATTTCCTTCAGCACTCCTACGGGGTTGCGTCCAGCCTCGGAAGTAGGGGATTGCGAGTCCAAAACGACAGCGCTGCTTTCACCACCTCCTTCTCCACCTTGCGCGCTAGGCTCAGGTGTGACTGCCCGCATAAACTCTGCGGCTACGGCCTTCATGAACCCGAGCGCCTCGTATGCAGCGGCGATCTTTGCTTGCTTCTTGGTGCTTCTTGTGCCTTGCCCACGCACTTCTAACCCACTTAACGTCACTACAGTGCAGGTTGCCGAGAAAGCTGTATCCATAGTTCCTTCAGGCTTTTGGCTAGGTCCTCCAATATTATTACCTAATCTGGAGGATGCCCCACTTTCAAAGTTGCTAGTCTGTAAATTTTCCGGTGCTGTTCGTGGGATGCCATTCGAACTTCCTAATGGCTCCGCGCCTACCAGCGTGCGACCGGTAACTCTCGGAATAGGAGCTAGATCACGCAGATTTGAATGTGTCTCAGAGCGAAATCCAAGTTGACGACGTCGATTATAAACTGTTGCCACCTAAAAGTTGTATTCGAAATGGTAAAGAGTTGTGATAAACGACTCCGCACAAACATCTGCGATAATCAATAATGCATGACAAAATGCGAGATAGTTACCCACCAGTGGCGAGCTGCATGGCAATATTACTGCCACCACGAAGAGCAGCTGCATGCTACGCTGAAATACCGCTCGGTGTCTTCCCAAGTGTGTCTCTAGCATGCGGTCTAGCCGCTTGTCAGGGAAGCTACCACAAACCACTTGGAACTTGGATATCGGATTTTGGAGCTTCATGTAAAATCTAAAAAACGTGCTTCAAGGAGTTCCCCCTGTATACGCGTTGGATCTTTGGTCGTCAACCGTCAACATGCCAAAAAAGCCAAAATGCCCAAATGCCATCATAGCGGATCATTGCATTCGTGAAGGGCATTCATTGACTACCAACTTTGTATTAATCCTGAGATAACGAGGAGTCAGCCATACAATCTCATGATGAATCGAAATGGCTCAACAAGAATGTTACAGCTATACTTGATAGCCTTTGCAGCACTGTTCGTTGAAGTATCGACCGGGTTTTCATTTATAGGGAGAACTTCACCATCAAGTACTTACCGACGATTCAAGCCTACACTTTTAAGAGCTTTACGAGTAACAATACACATTCGTGGGAAAGGTAGAGGCGGCGAAAAGTGGCTGGAAACGGCATACGAGCAGTACGAGGAAAGGCTGAAACCATCTGGGCTCGACCTCGTGACGGTGAACTTGAAGGAAAACGTTCGCTTAACATCGCAAATTGGTTTCATCTCACGACTCAGAATTTGATTTTCTATTTGAGTTAGTATGAAATTCCGACTTAGCGTGCTTGCCCTTTATTGACGACGTAGGCATGGCACAAAACCGACGACCAGCTTCTGGCAGCAGTGCAGAAAGAAGCTTGCCCAATGATCTGCCTCGACGCCACCGGGCAGATGCTCGACAGCGTCCAGTTGAGCGACACCGTGTTCAAGAAGCTTGAAGCAGGCGGGTCCAGGCTCTGTTTCGTGATTGGCGGAGCTGAAGGCTTGCCTCCTGAACTTCACCCGTCACGGCGAGGAGGCAGCGGGGGCAGCAAAAGTTCCATCGAATACTTGTCTCTGTCGAGGCTGACGTTCACCCACCAGGTTGGTCTTTCGACTATTCGCGAATAATACTTGAAGGTGCCACAGTTTGATGGAAATCTTATTGTTTTAATGCTTCCCTTCGTATACTTTCTGGTTGTCTGATTCGACATAACTTTTCATTTACGTATAGATGGCTCGTGTACTCCTCGCGGAGCAAATTTATCGCGCCTCCGAAATAAGACGCGGCTCTGGCTACCACAAAGAATAGATCGATTTCTTTATATGGATACTCCACTCGGATTGATTTCGTGAAACGCGGCTCGTTTGGGTACGAAATTATGTCTCATTCGTTACTTATAGCTGAATGGGGTTTCTTCTGCTGCGGTGTTACGTAACAGTAAGTTCCATGCGCTGAGCGCTAAATGGAATATCTAATATAGAATTCTGGGGGCAGCCAGCAGCATAGGCCAATTCGGGATGCACAAACCAGCGCGCCCAGTTTTATGTTTAGGTGTGCATTGCGCTTTGCGGATATATTTGATATAATTTGATATTGCTATTGGATATGGATGGTGGGTGAATTAGATTAGATTATACATTATACATTATACTCCCCAATTGCAAAGAAACAACAACGAACAGCATAAAGCTGCGTTTTGATGAATCCCCCAGATCAAGTCTGACTGGGCTGGGTATCCTTTTGCGTAATGCGATGTTCCTCTTTACTCCCATGAACCCAGTAGAATCGGTTCTCGGAAGGAGGCATAGGTTGCATTGACAACAAATAACAACTAAGAACTTACTAAGAAAGTAAGAACTAAGAGTTGGATTTGGAATTAATTGGGAATGGGAATTGGAGCTGGATTGCGTTTAGCGTTTCAGCTTTGAGCTATAAGATACCGCGCACTTACACTTCCAATGGATTCCACAAAAAACATCCAAACCGAAGCAGCAGCTAAGCCAGTCACTTCATTGACTCGCTTCCTCGTAGTTGCCATTTCCGCGCTAAACGCTGGCACGGTGCCTCAGAGCTCGACCAAGGGTCTCCGGGTAATGGCTCGTTTTATTCCTCCGGCAACTCGCCTCACCCAAGCAGCAAAGCGACGAAATGGCCCGTGACCACGAGGAACGGTGGTAGCGCTGCTGTTGCTGTTAGGATGCTTCTTTTTTTTGCCCTTCTGGTCACGATAGAAGGTCGCGTTTGGGGGATAGCCCTGCGGGTTGCTGGCTTGCCAGCGCCACAAGTCTGAAGCCATTTCGGGCAGAGTCCGTTGCGCGCGCCACCTCAGCAGATCAAAAGCTCTCGCTGTCTCAGCATAAACCGTAGATAAGTCGCCAGGCCGCCGCGGAGCTACCTGGTAGGCTACCTGAGAGAATACAGACGAGAAGTAAAGGTAGAACACTCAAAATGACTTATAAACAGTTCAAATCCTCCCGTGTGCTTTTGACTCCTCATCAATGAGAAATAAACTAGTAGTAACATGTTCATCGCATGCTACCTTGCACTCGCAAGCTGCTTCCATTGCTGCGACCATTTCGAGCACGCTGGCTCCGCTGCCAGTGCCCAAGTTTACCGTAGACACGGTGCCCGCATGGGCAGCAGGAGCATCACCAGTACTGCTTCCTTTTTCCGGCACTTCGTTGCTCTCCTGTGACTCCTCAAGCAGTTGAATGGCAGCCACGTGGCCCTCAGCGAGGTCCATGATGTGAATGTAGTCTCGCACCCCGGTGCCGTCTGGCGTGTCGTAGTCATCGCCGTACACCGTCAGGACAGGTCTCCGCCCCACGGCCACCTAGAAGGATAGTTTCAACGTATGCAAGTAGTTTAAAGGCAGCCTAGAGTAAACAATGGGGAAGAGCGTCACCCGCGATGGTGGAAACAACAAAGACAAAAGAGGTCAAAACATGAATCAGCATCTCAGTTGAGTCTCCACCCCACGTCAATTATAAACCCTACCTGCGCTACGTAAGGCATCAAGTTGTTGGGGGGTCCGCTCGGGTCTTCGCCCATTAATCCCGACGGGTGCGCCCCCACCGGGTTGAAGTACCTTAAAACCACGATGCCCCAGCCTCGACCCTTGGGGCTCCCGCTGAAGTCCTGCAGCATTTCCTCGATCACGTACTTGGTGCGCCCATAGGCATTGGTGATCCCCGCCCCCGTGGGGGTGGACTCGGTAATAGGCGACACCGCGCTGCCGCCGTACACCGTGGCGGACGACGAAAAGATGAGCCGACGGCAGCCGACGGTCTGGAGTTCGTCGAGAAGCGCTACCGATGACCCCACTACAGAGGAGGAGGTATCATTTTAGCGAATACTCTCTTCAATCCACACGGACTAAAAAAGATAGCTTACTTAGGTGGTAAGAAGGGAGGCAGAAAGAATATTAGACTTGTAAAAGACATGAAGCGCAAATGTACTACTCCATCATTCAAAGATCTGTCATGAAAGTACCGTTAGCATCGTAGTAGAGGAGCGGCTCCTGCGTAGACTCGCCCACGGCTTTCAGCCCCGCGAAATGCACGCATGCGTGCAACTTTTGACCGCTGCTGGTAGTAAGCGCTGTTAACAAACGGCGCAGAGCGAGTCGATCTCGGACATCCAGTTCGAAAAAGTGAAGGCGCTCGCCCAAGCCCTATAGGTTTTAGAGATGAAGGTATGTCATACCGGTGGACAGAATAGAGGTGTAATCAACTTAAGCCTAAAGCAGCAAACAGACTAGTAGTATTCCTTTTAGCCTATAACGTTCAAGTGTCGCTCGAAGTTTCAAGCCTCACAGCTCTCGCGCTGTTGCTTCAGTGGGAGCTTAACAAACTCACCGTGATATTAGCGACACGATTGAGGGACTCGGGCGATGAATTCACCAAGCTATCCACCACCGTGACCTACAACAGAATGCGGAATTTAATGTACGAGGGCAATTGGAGGGAGCAAAGACGCTTGCGATGACATTCTAATTGTTGTTCACTGCGAGTGTAAATCTCTGAACTTCCGGTACCTCGTAGCCAGCTTCCAAAAGACGAAGAGTGGTGTGGCTTCCAATGTATCCGGCGCCGCCCGCTACTAGAACATGCGGCCAGTCACGTCCCCAGCTGAACGATTTGAAAATACGGGCATGCACAACGAAGAATTGAAGCACGTGAGTGACTGGGGAATAATCTTCCAGCAGTTGAAGTATTGTCCTTAGTATGCTTTCTCCCTCGATACGAAGAGTACTCATGTCATAGTCAACTTGGTTGAATTACAGGCCATGATAACCGTTTTACCTCTCCGAGCTGATATCTGCTTGGCTTGGCACTAGGGTCAAGAGCACTCCTAAGCACCATGATAACCGACGGAGTGGCACCTTCATCTTCTTTGGATACAGCTGTATCACTCTACGTAGGGGGGAAGTCTAGTGGTCGGCTTCTGCAAAACTGCAAAAACCATCTTGCATATTTTATGCTAATACCATACTAGAGAAAGGAGGACGTGGTGGTTGAAGAGGAGCTTATGATTCTTTTGCTTTGTCACGTTCCGTAAATCCGGCTTTCGGCATCTCGTGCGCTACTCACCATACTTGTTGTTAGGGAAGAAGGGCTCTAACAATGGTGGCCAGGAACACCTTCAACAATTTGCTTGTTTTACTGGGTTGCAGCCTTGTGCTTATCGCGCACTCGCCCGTCGCCACTGCGACGACTGCTGCATCATTGGTGAGTAGTGAAGAATATATTAACATTGACCCATGCCCTCCGGAGGCCGCCGCGAATATCGCGCCTGTGCTTCACCGCTACAGATTGATGTTAGTTTTTTCTTGATAATTCTATTATAATTCTCGGCAATATTAAAGTATGGGAGACTTCCTGGTCAACTACTCTTGATTCTGTATTATTAACATCAATGCTCATTCGCGTCTGTGCTCTTCCCAACACCATCAGCGGTCGAAATGTCCGATCCGTTCGGCGATGTCTGCTTTCGTGGTGCCCGGGCGGTTTCTCAGCTCTCTTGGCCGATCGCACGTTGAGCCGCTGCCGATTCGCCCGTCGGTATCTATGCTTGCTACTACCGTGCAGCCCGGCAAGGTCAGTGGTACTGAGCCTACGGGGCCTGGCGATAACGGCAAGGCTACCAAGCGCGCCAGCGACGCCACGGTGGCGCTGGACACGCACGTGATGGGCCTGTCGATTCACCACGCGAGCGTGGACGTGCGCGAGAAGCTCGCCATCAAGGGCGACGAATGGGCGGAAGCGGCGGCGGAGCTCGTGACTTACAGCCAGGGGACCATCAAGGAGGCCGCGGTTCTGAGCACCTGCAACCGGTTCGAAATTTACCTGGGGGCGTCCGACGCGAAAGCCGCCTTCAGCATTACCGCTAAGTTTCTGTCGCAGCGCAGCGGGCTCGGCCAGGCGGTGCTCCGGCGGAACTTGTTCATGTTGAGCGGGGAAGACGCAGGGTGGCACTTGTTGCGGGTCGCAGCGGGCCTCGACTCGCTCGTAGTAGGCGAAGGCCAAATTCTCGCGCAAACCGCCGCTTGCTACGCGGCCGCGACGCAGCTTGCAAACGAGGAGACAGGCGCCGTGGCCGGCAGCGGTGGGAAAGTGCTGTCTCGGCTTCTGAACACTGCTGTGGCCGCCGGCAAGCGCGCCCGCTCCGAAACCTCCATCTCCAAGGGCGCCGTGTCCATTTCTTCCGCCGCCGTGGAATTCAGCCAGAAGCAGTTGCCGCTGGACTTGAGCATGCCCTTGAGCGAGGCCCGGGTGGTGATTGTGGGCGCTGGCACCATGACCCGTCTCCTGGTGACCCACCTCAAGTCCCACGGCGTGACGAAAATCGTGCTGGTGAACCGTAGCGTGGGGCCGGGGAGCCGCGCCCAAGAGCTCGCCGACGAGCACCCGGAGGTGGAGTGGGACCTGCGCACGCCCGAGCACATGTACGCGGCCATTGCCGAGTGCGACGTGGCGTACATGTCCACGTCGGCCGAAGAGCCCATCGTGACTGTGGACGGCCTGACGGAGCAGGTGTTTGGACTGCGCGACGTCAAGGACAAGGCCCTCAGCGTGGTGGACATTTCGGTGCCGCGCAACGTGGAGACCGCGGTGGATGAGCTCGACGGGGTGTACAGCTACAACGTGGACGACTTGAAGGCGGTGGTGGCGCGCAACACGGCCTCCCGCAAGCGCGAAATGCTCGAGGCCGAAGCTCTGCTCCGCGAGGAACTGGACGGGTTCCGGGGCTGGCACCAGAGCTTGGGCGCGGTGCCCGCGATTGCCAAGCTGCAGGCCTCGGCCGAAGTGATGCGGGAAGCAGAGTTCGTGAAGAACCGCAAGCAGCTCAAGGACCTGTCGGAAAAGGAGCTGGAAGCGGTGGAGCGGCTGAGCCGCGGCATTGTCAACAAGCTGCTGCATGGCCCCATGTCCCACTTGCGGGCCCCGCAAAACCAAGAAGAGAAACGCCGCACTTTGACCACGCTGTCGGCCCTCTTCAAGCTTGACGACGAGAACAAAAAGAAGGGGAAAAAGTGAGAACAAGGTGTGTCAGGTGGGGGAGGTCGGAGGGGAATGACTAAATATGGGCTCACCTGTGTTGTGTGGTCTCCGCCGCTCTTCGACCCGGCTGCCAAATACCGAGAAACTTTTCGTACCCCGTTGTGATACTTCCCTTTCGGCAGCCGACTGTCACTGACATGGCCGTTACGAAGACAAGAACGAGGTTGTTTTCCTGTGTGGAAAGTAGAGTGCGCGGTTGCTTGTTGCTGTTGTCAACCTCATGAATTTTAACTAGCTACTGTCGCATACGCTACTGTCGACTTCAACTGGCCTATATTTGTTACTTTGTTGGCTCCACCGGTAGACCGCGTGCTGGGACCGCTACCGGGTAACGATGGTGAAGTTGTTTATGATTCGTGGTTAATGGCACGCAGCATTGGCTTCTGTGCCATTTGGGTTTGTATTAGTTCGAGTTCGAGTTCGCACGGATGGTGCTCTTGCCGAAGAAAGGCGATCTTTCCTTGTGCAAAAACTGGCGCGGTATCTGTCTTCTGGACGTGTCCTCAAAGATCATGTCCTCTATACTTGTAGCGCGTATGAGTGAACTGA
>Ga0307931_1000093_pt1 | contig 47196 bp, 45 predicted proteins | sample OrgLakmetageno47_FD_201816 | JGI IMG/M metagenome (GOLD analysis project Ga0307931, IMG submission 201816) | Saline water microbial communities from Organic Lake, Antarctica - #47 | ecosystem: Environmental > Aquatic > Non-marine Saline and Alkaline > Saline | place: Antarctica: Organic Lake...
CATCGTGCACCATGATGCCGACAGACGCATCCGCGTTGGCTGCGTCAATCGTGAGGTCCGGGGCTGTGTCGTGCATCATTGCATCCTTGCGGGTGGGCGGGGCGTCGGAACACAGATAAGCCGCTGCAGTCAGAAATCACCTTTGCGAAGCGTCGGCCACAGTGGCTCCCAATCAGTCCGACTGCGGTGCCAGGGCATCTGCGATGGTCTGGGCGTCAACGCGCAATAGATCAAGATAGGTTGGCACCGGGCCATCGGCCTCTGTCAGGCTGTCGACGTAAAGCACGCCACCATAGGCGGCTCCGGTTTCGCGCGCGACCTGTTCTGCCGGAGCCTGATTGACAGTGCTTTCGCAGAATACGGCAGGAATGTCATTTTCCCGCACCGCGTCGATGACGCCGCGCACTTGCTGGGGTGTGCCGGTCTGGTCGGCGTTGATCGGCCAGAGATATGCTTCGCGCAGGCCGAAATCACGGGCGAGATAGCTGAACGCGCCTTCGCAGGTCACAAGCCACCGGCGTGCCTCGGGCAGCGACTGGATGCGTGTACGAAACGGATCGATGGTCTCGCTGATTTGCTGCTTGTAGGCTTCGGCGTTGGCCGTATAAAGCGCCGCGCTGTCGGGATCATGCTCTGACAGGGCATCGCGGATATTGTCGACGTAGATCATCGCGTTATCCAGACCCATCCAGCCATGGGGGTTCGGCAGGCCTTCATATTCGCCGTCCACGATGGAAATGGGGTCGATCCCGTCCGTCAGGACCGCGGACGGCATGTCGCCCAGATTGTTGATGAACTGTTCGAACCAGCGTTCAAGGTTCAACCCGTTGTAAAGGATCAGGTCAGCACCAGACGCACGGACAATGTCCTGCGGTGTCGGCTCGTAGCCATGAATTTCAGCGCCGGGCTTGGTGATCGACACCACCTCTGCTTCATCGCCTGCAACGTTTTGCGCCATGTCCTGCAGGATCGTGAAGGTTGTGACGACTTTGAAAGGCGTGTCAGCCCCTTGGCCGCTGGCCTGACTTGCGATCACTGTTGTCGATGCGACGGCCAGAGCCAGTGCAACGGATCGCGGGAACGGGAAGGGCATCGAATACTCCTGTTTGGTTACCCTGCAGATAATGTTAATGCGAAGCACTCGCAAGTACTGATGCGAATGAGTTGCAAAAGTCTGCCCGGACCATCAGGTCGATGGCAGGCTAGAATGTCATTTCCACGCGCTGGGCATTGGCGAAAACCGTCCCTGTCAGGCGGTTGAGAAAGGTGCCGTGTCCGACCACGGCGATGCAGGCTTCGGGTTGCCCGGCCAGCCAGACCTTGAAGTCAGCCACCCGTGCCTCGAAAGCGTGCAGCGGTTCGCGCGGGTAGGGCGCACCGTCAAGCGCGTCGCTATGCCACCACGGATCGTCAAGGTGGTCGAAATCGAATGCCGGAAACGACTTGGCCAGAACACTTGGCGACTGACCGATGTCGCAATAGCTTTCCTGCATCTCGCGGTGCAGCGGCTGGATCAGGCGCGGGGCGGGGTGCTGATCGAATGCGGCAAGGGTGGTCTGGATCGCGCGGCTGAGTGGCGAGACGACGACAAGCTCGATGTCGTGCAGGTGCGAGACCTCCTTTGCAAGCGCCCGCGCCTGGGTGTGTCCGAGGTCGGTCAGAAGCGCATCGCGTAGGGCCGGATCACGGCGCAGCACGTCCTCGTCTGGTGCCACTGCCGCGCGGGCGTTGTGTTCGGATTGGGCGTGACGGATGAAATGGATACGTTTCGAGGACATGGCGCGAGGGCTCCGACAAAAGCGATACATCAGCGCTCTGCCCAATCTTTCGTGCGACCGCAACCGGATGTGGCCTGACGCACTGACAGAACCGGTTTTCCCTTCGGGTCCTGCCGTTCTGTCACTTCAACGTTACATAGGCATTCTACGTCCCACCCAATCACAGTATCCACAGGGGAATGGGACAATGAAAAAGACACATGTTTTGGCGGCGTCGGCGATTGCGCTGCTGTCCGCAACGGGGGCACGTGCCCAGTCCGAAGAGTTGGTGCTTTACTGCTCGGTTGGCGAGGAATGGTGCCGCGCCCAGTCCGAGGCCTTTGCCCGTGAAACAGGTATCAACGTGCTGATGACACGCAAGTCGTCGGGCGAAACCTACGCCCAGATCAAGGCCGAGGAAGGCCAGCCGCGCGGCGATGTCTGGTGGGGTGGCACGGGCGATCCGCATCTACAGGCTGCGCAGGAAGGTCTGACCATGGAATACCGTTCGGCCATGCTGGACGAGCTTCAGGACTGGGCCACGGCACAGGCCGAGACCGGTAGCTTCCGCACTGTGGGCATCTACGCCGGTGCGCTGGGCTTTGGCTACAACAGCGATCTGATCACCGACAACCCGCCGGCGTGCTGGGCCGATCTGCTGGACGCACGCTTTGAGGACGACGTGCAGGTCGCGAACCCGAACTCGTCGGGCACGTCCTACACGATGCTGGCGACGATGGTGCAGTTGATGGGCGAAGAAGAGGCGTTCGAATACCTTGCCGACCTGCATGGCAACATCAGCCAGTACACCCAGTCCGGCAGTGCGCCGATCCGCGCGGCTGCAACGGGCGAGACCGCCGTGGGCATCGTGTTCCAGCACGACGCCGTGGCGCAGACCGTGCAGGGCGCACCGATCGTGACCGTCGCCCCCTGCGAGGGCACGGGCTATGAGGTCGGCTCGATGTCGATCATCGAAGGTGGGCCCAACCCCGAAAGCGCGAAGGTCTGGTATGACTGGGCGCTGTCGCCTGCGGCCCAGGAAATCGGGGCAACCGCAAGCAGCTATCAGGTTCCGTCAAATACGAACGCAGCCACGCCACCGGAAGCACCCAAGCTCGCGGACATCAGGCTGATCGACTATGACTTTGCAGAGTACGGCTCCAGCGAAACCCGCTCGCGCCTGCTGGCACGGTGGGACGCTGAGATCGGCGCGCTGCCGAATTGATCGCTAAGTCCCGAACGAAACTGTTTGACCGGGCCAGCTTTGGCTGGCTCGGTCTTCTGCTGTTATCCGTCCTTATTCTACCGTGGTATCGCGGCGGTGATTTCGGCGCGTCCGCGTTGATCGAAGGCCTTGGTCCGCGGCCTTGGCTTTTGCCCGTCGCGGTTCCTGCCGTGTTGCTGGCGGGCCTCGCCGTGTCCGTTGCCGACTGGCGACGACATGTGGCGATCCTGCCGCTGGGCATTGCCGGACTTGTGTTGATGACGCTTCAGGGATTTGCAATCGGTCTGAACGGACCATTGATGCCGGGCATCGCAGCGATCTATCCGATGGCGGCCCAGGGTCAGCCGGGCATAGGTGCCGGTGGGCTTGTGACGGGACTGGCGCTTTTGGGGCTGATCTCGGACGCGCTGGCCGCACGCGGCTTTTGCCGGGGCGAGAGGTTCGCCGCAGCCTGTGTCGTCATCATCGTGGCACTGCTGTCGCTGTTCGTCTTCTTTCCCATCATCAAGCTTGGCTCGGCGGCCTTTACCGACGCGACAGGCGCATTGGCCATCACCCCGTTTCTGTCTCGCATTTCGGGTGCGGACCTCTGGGGGCTGGCCTGTCTGACCTCGCGCAACAGTTGCGGCGTTGTCATCAACACCGTGGTTCTGGGCGTGCTGTCCGCCGCTTTTGCCACCGGCCTTGGGCTGGCGCTGGCACTGCTGGTCGCGCGCACCGATTTCCGGCTCAAGCGCACGCTGCGGGCGATCTCGATCCTGCCGATCATCACGCCGCCTTTCGTGGTCGGCGTGGCGATCATCGTGCTGTTCGGGCGCAGCGGTGTCGTCACCGCCGAGGTCGCGGACTGGTTCGGTGTCCGCCCGGGTCGCTGGGTCTACGGCTTGCCGGGCATCCTGCTGGCACAGGTGCTGGCTTTTACGCCAGTGACTTTTCTGGTCCTGCTTGGAACGCTCGAGGCGATCAATCCGACGCTCGAGGAAGCCTCCGGCACCCTTGGCGCAAAGCCTTTCGTCACTTTTCGCAAGATCACCTGGCCGCTGCTGCGCCCCGGCATCGCGGCGGCCTTTCTGCTGGCCTTCATCGAAAGCCTTGCCGACTTCGGCAATCCCATCGTGCTTGGTGGCGGATACGACGTGCTGTCCACCAAGATATTCTTTGCCGTGGTCGGGGCGCAATATGACCTTGGCAACGCGGCGACGCTGGCTATCGTGCTGCTGGCGCTGACGCTGGCAGCATTTTGGGTGCAGACCCGGTGGCTGGGTCGTGCAAGCTATGTCACCGTCACGGGACGAAGCGATGCGGGGCTGGCGGCCCCTGTGCCGCGCTGGGTCCGCATCGCCGCGATTGCGGCGGTCGTGCCCTTCGTCGTCTTCACCCTCGCGATCTACGTTATCATCCTCTTTGGTGGCTTCGTGACCGACGTGGGCCGGCTCGACCTGACGCCGACCGTCAATCATATCTGGACCGCCTTTTCCTTCGAGATCGGTGCCGAGGGTCTGCGCCTGTATGGCTCGGCCTGGGATTCGCTCATCACGACGCTCTGGGTGTCGGCGCTGTCGGCTCCGCTGACGATGGGCATCGGCATCCTGACGGCCTGGCTGGTGATGCGGCAGGATTTCTTTGGCCGCCGCGCGTTCGAGTTCGGCACGATGCTGTCCTTTGCCATCCCCGGCACAGTGGTGGGCGTCAGCTATATCGTGGCGTTCAACGTCCCGCCTGTCGACATTACAGGGACGATGGTGATCCTTGTGATCTGTTTCATGTTCCGCAACATGCCGGTGGGTATGCGCGCAGGCATGGCGGCACTCGCCCAGATCGACCGCAGCATGGAAGAAGCAAGCCAGACGATGGGTGCGGGCGGTGCGCGCACCCTGCGCGACGTCGTGATCCCGCTGATCCGGCCCGCAATCTTCACCGCGCTGGTCTACGCCTTCGTCACCGCGATGACGGCGGTTTCGGCGGTGATCTTCCTTGTCTCGGCGCGCTACAACATGGCAACGGCCTACATCATGGGGCGGGTCGAGAACGGTGAATACGCGCTGGCCATCGCCTATTCGGCGGTGCTGATGATCGTGATGATCGCCTGCGTGGCGTTGATCCAGTTCGCCGTGGGGCGGCGGCAATTGGGACGGCGGACCGAATTGCAGGGTGCGGCAGCCGCACAACCGGCAGAATGAGCATATGAAGGACATCAACAGCGTGACGGAAACGGCGATCGAATTCGAAGGCGTGATCAAGCGCTATGGTGACGCCGTGGCGGTGAACGGGCTCAGCCTGTCGATCCGGCGCGGCGAACTGGTCACTTTCCTTGGCCCGTCGGGCTGTGGCAAGACCACCAGCCTGCGTTTGATTGCCGGGCTCGAATTGCCCACCGAGGGCCGGTTGCTGATTGCGGGACGCGATGTCAGTCGCGATCCGGCGTCGGAACGCAACGTGGGTATGGTGTTTCAGTCCTATGCCCTGTTCCCGCATATCAGCGTGCTGGAAAACGTGGCCTACGGCCCGATCATCCGCGGCGTGAAGAAGCCGCAGGCGCGCGAAAAGGCCCGCACGATCCTTGACCAGATCGGGCTGGGCGGTCTGCACGACCGCCTGCCGTCCGAACTGTCGGGCGGTCAGCAGCAGCGCGTCGCGGTCGCACGCGCCATCGTCCAGCAGCCGGACGTCATCCTGTTCGACGAGCCGCTGTCGAACGTGGATGCCAAGCTGCGCCGCCGGGTGCGGTCCGAGATCCGTGCGTTGCAGCAGGAATTCGGACTGACGGCTGTCTACGTCACCCACGATCAGGAAGAGGCGCTGGCCGTTTCCGACCGGATCGTCGTGATGGACAAGGGCCAGATCGCGCAGGTCGGCACCCCCGAGGACCTTTATGAACGTCCGGCCTCGGCCTTCATTTCAAGCTTCATCGGCGACGCCAATATTATCGCGGGCCGGGTGCAGTCCGGTCGGTTCGCGGGTGCCGGACTGGATCTGCCCGTGCCCGGCGGCGATGGTGCCGCGACGCTGTCGATCCGGCCCGAACGTATCGTGCTGGCCGCAGGGGGTGCGGCCCGCATCGACGGTGTGACTTATCTTGGCAGCCGGATGGAATATGCGGTAGCCAGCGGTGGCGTGTCGCTGCTTGTGTCGCGCCCGATCCCCGAGCCACGATTTGAAACCGGCGACGCTGTGCAACTTCACATCGATCCCGCAGGCGTGACCCGCCTTGACTGATGGAGCCTTCATGACCGACGCGATCATCCAACGCCATACATTGGCCTGCGATCTTGCCAGACGCGGCGGCGCGGCGGCGCTTGATTTCTTCAACCGACGCGACACACTTGCCGTCGAGGCCAAGGCGACGCCGCAGGACGTCGTCAGTCGCGCCGACCGCGAGGTCGAGGTGCTGATCCGCAAGGTGATCTTAGGTGCCTTTCCCGAGGACGCTATCATTGGCGAAGAGGACGCGCCGAAGTCCGGCACAAGCGGCTTTACCTGGGTGATCGACCCGATCGACGGCACCATGCCGTTCCTGTCCGGTCTGCCGCATTGGTGTGTGGCTATCGCCGTGGTGGAAGGGGACCGCACCGTCGCCGCCGCCACTTTTGCCCCGGTCCACGACCTGCTTTATGATGCACGCACGGGCGGCGGGTTCCGCTGCGATGGCGTCGATCAGCAGGTGTCGCGTGACCTTGCGATCACGGACGCCATGACGGCTGTCGGCGCAAGCCACCGGACGCCTCCCGGCGACGCTGCGGGCGTGATCGAACGGCTTTTGCTGGCCGGTGGTGCGTACTACCGCAACGGATCGGGGGCCATGATGCTGGCCGATGTCGCAGCCGGACGCCTTGCCGGTTACTTCGAGCCGCACATGAACGCGTGGGATTGTCTTGGCGGACTGCTGATGATCGAGGAGGCCGGTGGGCGCTGCAAATCCTTCGCGATGGCGGATATGCTGTCCGCCGGGGGACGGGTTCTTGCTGCGGCCCCGCGTGCCTACAAGGCGCTTTGTGATATTTGCGGTGATCAGCAAGGCTAGATCACCGGACAAGGAGACGGCGACATGATCATCTATGGACTAAGCACCTGTGCGGCTTGCCAGAAGGCCCGCAAGGCGCTGGAAGCTGAGGGCAAGGACATCAGCTTTCGCGATATCAGGGCAGAACCGCTTAGCGAAGCCGAGCTGGAAGAGCTGATTGCAGAGTTCGGGGACCGGTTGGTGGATCGAACGACGAATGACTACAGGGGCCTTAATGAGTGGCTGAAGAACTCGGAGCCAGAGGCCCAGATCGCGGCGCAGCCCAAGGTGATGTCGCGGCCAGTGATCCGTGACGGAGATGTGCTTTATCTGGGTTGGGACGAGGCCGTTCAAGAAGCACTGCTTTCGCCCTGAAGTCGATTGCGGCCACGTGCGGCCATGTGCGGCCACGCCCCCTCAGAGACCGTGCCGTAACGATGACCTCTTGCGCGGACAAGGCTATTTTCCGTCACAGGGTCTCTCATTTTTTGCCCACGATCGTCGGCACCGGTCTGGTCATGACTGACGTCGAAACGCTGAAGCATTGGTGCGACAGGGTCATCGTCCGCAGGGACGAGGCCGTTCAGGCTGATCGGTTCGCGTGAATGTGAATGTTCTGTCTGGCATCCCCTGGAACAGCGTTTCGCTGGCAGGGGTTTGTCATTCATCAGATGCAACTGAATGCAGAGCCTGCCTGTGGTGCCGCTGACCCGCACCATATAAAGAGGCACGAAGCGGCGTTGGGCTTGCGCGGGCAGGTGGACCTGACCGGCGATGTCGTGCAAACGCTGCAAGATAAACAGGTGGTTCGAGCAGAAACCAAGGGAGGGCGAAGATGGCGCACATGAATCGTAAGCTGCGGTCATGGGCCTTTGACAGTCTGTTCGCAGTCTGGACCAGCGCCTTCGCCCTCGGTATTCCGATCCTGTGGCTTGCTGGCACGCCTGCACGCCCCGTGCGCCGACTGACACGGCTGTGGGTGCGGGGCGCGATATTCCTGCTGCGGGTCGTCGTGGGGCTGGATTACACTGAACGCGGCCGCGCGCAGCGCCCATCCGGTGTCTGTATCATCGTGTCCAACCACGAATCGACCTGGGAGACCCTGGCCTATCTCGTGCTGTTTCCCGATGTGACCATCGTGGCGAAGAAAGAGCTGCTCCGCATTCCAGTGCTGTCGTGGTATCTGCGGCATTCGCCCATGATCATCATTGATCGCGAAACCGGCTCCAGCGCGTTCAAGATGATGCTCAAACAGGGGCGGGCGGCCCTTGCCGAGGGACGGTCGCTTCTTCTGTTTCCGCAGGGTAGCCGCATGTTGCCGGGAGAGCCCATCCGCTTCAGACGTGGCATCGAATTGCTTTATTCCCAGTTGAACACACCGGTGTTGCCGGTGGTCGTCAACTCGGGTGACTACTGGGGGGGCGCGCACTCTTTCAAGCAGCCCGGCAGCATCACCGTCTCTTATCTGGAGCCTGTTCAGCCAGGGCTTGGCACTGCGGCATTCACCGAGAACGTCCAGACACGTCTGCAAGCGGAACGGCAGAGCCTTGACCTGCACGGACCGGGCAGAGGGTGAATGACGGGTCGCGCTTTGCAAATCCAACCGGCGGGTCCGGTTCGTGTGGGTGCCTGCCCGCTTTGCGCTGCCTGTGCCGCGCATTTCCTGACGGTCGATCTGCGCGATTACTTTCGCTGCCCCATCTGTCAGGCGCGGTTCCTCGATCCCGCGCAGCACCTGTCGCGCGATGCCGAACATGCCCACTACCTGCACCACGAGAACGATCCCGACGATCCGCGCTACCGCCGCTTTTTGTCGAAACTCGCGGCCCCCCTGATCGCGCGACTGGCACCCGCGTCCCAGGGGTTGGACTATGGCTGCGGCGCCGGTCCGGCGCTGGCGGCGATGTTGCGCGAGGCGGGCCATGATGTCGCGCTCTACGATCCGTTTTTCGCAGCCGACCCGGCACGGCTGGACCAAACCTACGATTTCGTCACCTGCACCGAGGTGGCAGAGCATTTCCACCACCCCGCACGGGACTTCGCCCGTCTGCGGGCCATGATCCGCCCCACCGGCTGGCTTGCTGTCATGACCTGCTTTCAGGCCGACGACTCGCGCTTTGCCGACTGGTATTACCGCAATGACCCGACCCATGTCGTGTTCTACCGCGAGCAAACGTTCCGGCATCTTGCCGATGCCTGGGGCTGGACCTGCGATGTGCCGGCCAAGGACGTCGTGCTGATGCAACGCCCGAAGGCGTCCCCATGACAAGTTGGCTGCATGAAGAGCGTCTGAAAGCCGTCACGGGCGTTTTGCGGGACAGCGGTTCTGCGCGGGTGCTTGACCTTGGCTGCGGCGATGGCGACCTTTTCGTCAGGCTCGCCGTCGCGCCTGCACTGACAGAACTGGTCGGTCTGGATATCTGCCGCCCCTCGCTTGATCGTCTGCGAAGCAGGTTGGCGGGTTGTGACCCTGTGGTGCCCCGCATCGACCTGCGCGAAGCCTCGATGACCGACCCGACACCCGATCTGGCCGGGTTCGACTGCGCCATCCTTGTCGAGACGATCGAGCATATTGACCCCGACCAGTTGTCGAAGCTCGAACGGGCGCTGTTTCGTATGATGCGCCCGCAGACGGTCGTCATCACCACGCCGAATGCGGAATTCAACCCTCTGCTCGGGGTGCCCGCGCACCGGATGAGGCACCCCGACCACCGTTTCGAATGGAGCCGCACACAGTTCCGGCGCTGGTGCATGCGCGTGGCGAAGGCCGGGGGATACAGGGTGACGGTCAGGGATATAGCCGGTCAGCACCCCGATCTGGGCGGTGCGAGCCAAATGGGTGTGTTCGAGATGATCCAGCCCGATGCTGTGTGAAAACACGACAAGACAAGTAACCCCATTCAAGACGTCGCGGGGGCCGGCAAGAGCTGGATCGCCCTGCATGGCGTCACCCTTTCGTTTCAACGGTTCAAGAACACGCTGGCGTCGTCCGGCATCACGGGCCTTCGTCGATGCCTGAGACACCGCGCGGTTCAAGCCGCAGAGATGCCCAAACTGCTCATTCTGGCACTTGTCGGACCGGGATGGGCATGAAACAGGGGCCGGGAAAGTCCGGTCGCCATCGCACACTTGATCGGCTATCGGCTTGAAAAAATTTACAATGGTGTCAGTCTTGGCTCCATAGTTGAGTGCCAGTCTGGCGGCAGTAATCCGCGACCTTTGTCTTTGATGGGCCAGCCGCTCCCCTCAGACCTTGATGAACGGGAGGCGTCAGATTGAATACGGCCACTGACAACTTGTTCCTGTATCATCCGGACCCGATGTGGATCTACGAGTTGGACACGCTTCGCTTTCTGGCTGTCAACAAAGCCGCTGTGGCCAAATATGGATATTCCCAAGACGAATTTCTTGCGATGACGATTGCCGATATTCGTCCCGACGAAGACCGCCCGGCACTGCAGGCAAATGTCACGGCGATTACGGAAGGGCGGAGCGAGAGCGGAGCCTGGCGGCACCGGCTGAAATCCGGCGAGGTCATCTACGTCGACATCACGGGGCATACGGTCGACCATCACGGGCGTCGTGCGGAACTGATCGCCGCCCGGGATGTCTCGCGCTTCGTCAACGCCGAACGGACCGCAAAACAAGCGCTGGCCCGCGAGGAAGCGGCACGCCAGTCAAGTGACAGGCTTGCCCGGCAGTTTCAGGTCATGTTCGATTCCGTGCCGGGCATGTGTCTGGTGTTTTCACCGGACAGTTTCGATGTGGTCACAGTCAGTGACGCCTATATGGCTGCGGCGGGTCTTGCACGGACCGAGGTCGTGGGCCACAAACTGTTCGATGCGCTTCCCCATCAGCCCGAGGACCCGACCCATGAGGGGTTGCGTGCGTCATTTGATCGCGTCGTCGGTTCAGGCAAACCGGACCTGCTTGATGTGCAGAAATTCCGTTTGTCCGATGAAAACGAGCGTTACTGGATCGCGTCCAACACGCCGGTAACGGGGCCGGACAAAAAGCTGGTCTATCTCATTCTGCGGATACAGGACGTGTCGGACGTCATGCAACACGGTGCCGCCGATCCGGCAGTGCCGGACGGTGCGGCACTGGACAATGCAGAGATCGACCTCGTCGCCCATACGCATGCCTTGAAGTCCGACAATATCCGCCTTTCTGAGTTGGCCACGCGGCTGCGGACCACGCAGCGCCTGCTGTCTACCGGAACCTGGGACTACGTCATTGAAAGTGACCGGCTGGAATGGTCGGACAATGTCTACGAAATGTACGGCATTCCGCCCGAAGATTTCGGACGTGGGTTCGAAGACTATGCAACACTTGTTCATCCTGATGACCGTGCGCGGATGCAAGCCAACTTCGACGATTTCCTGAATTCGGACGGCATTGAGTTTTCGCTCGCCCACCGGATTCTGCGTCCTGACGGCGGGGTCGTTCATGTCCGTGGAATGGCGGAAAAGACAGACTCTGCCGAAGGGCCGGTGCTTCGCGGCGTGGTGCAGGATGCCACCGAGATCGTCGAATCCGCGCGCACTCTTGCGCAGGCCAAACGGATGCTTGAAATCGCGGGCAGTTCGGCGAGGTTCGGCGCCTGGCAGTATGACGTGGCGGAGGAACGGCTGGAATGGTCCACCCAGACTGCCCGGATCCACGATGAACCCGACGGGTTTTCGCCGCAGCTTGCGGATGGCATCGGCTATTACGCCCCCGAGCACAGGGATCGGGTCTGGGCCATGTTCCGGGCCTGTCTCGACAATGGCGAGCCCTTCAACGAGACGCTTCAGATCATCACCGCCAAGAGCCGCAGGATTTCGGTCCGCGTGACCGGCGAGGCTGAACGTGACGGGACCGGTCGGATCGTGCTTTTGAACGGGTCCTTTCAGGACGTATCGGAACTTGTGACGATCCGCGAACGAGCCGAGGAATCCGAACGGTTGCTGGCGATTGCCGGGCGGGCGGTCAAGCTGGGGGGGTGGCGTGTGAATCTCCTCAATCAAAAGGTGAGCTGGACGGACGGGACGGCGGCCATTCACGACCTGCCGCCCGGCACCCCTCCGACGGTCGGGGGCGGGATCGACTATTTCGCGCCGGAAGAACGGGAATCGGCGCGCAAGGTTCTCGATGACTGTGCCATGCACGGGATTCCCTTTGACGATGTCCGCGACCTGATCACCGTCAAGGGCAACCGGGTCCGGGTGCGTTCGATGGGTGTGCCGGTCCGCGACGATACGGGAAAGATCGTGGCCGTGCAGGGCGCAATGCAGGACATCACGGAACTGACGGCGGCCCAGCGAAAGGCTGGTGAGCTGGGCAGGCGTCTGGCCGAGACGCTGGAGAATATCGGTGACGCGTTCTACACGCTTGATCGGGATTGGCGGTTCACCTATCTCAACGGCAAGGCCGAGGTTGTGCTCGAGCGCAATCGCGACAGTCTGACCGGGTGTCGGATTACCGATGAATTCCCCGAAATTGCAGGCAGCGTGTTCGAAGCCCAATATGCCCGCGCTTTCAAGACTGGTGAGACGGCAACGTTTGAACAACACTATACGCCGCTCGACCGCACTTTCCGCGTCAGCGCGCATCCGACCCCGGCCGGGCTTGCGGTGTATTTCTCGGACGTCACGGACGAACGTCGCCAGACAGAGAACCTGCGATTGCTCAGGGCTGCAGTCGAGCAGATCAGCGATATCGTCATCATCATGGACGCCGAACAAATGGATGCGGACGGCTACGCGAGGATCGTCTACGTCAACGATGCCTTCGAGCGCATCACCGGATTTTCCCGCCACGAGGCGATTGGCCGGACACCCCGCATCCTGCAAGGCCCAAAGACAGAGCAGTCAGAGGTGGACCGGATCCATCGCGCCTACGAGACCAAGACTCCTGTGCGCGCCGAATTTATCAACTACACGAAAAGCGGTCGGGAATACTGGCTGGAACTGATTATCGTGCCACTTGCGAATGATGCGGGATCGGTCACGCACTTTGTTGCGGTCCAGCGTGACATCACCGACCGGCGTCAGGCAGAAGAGGCCCTGCGCATTTCCGAGACACGGTTCCGCCTGATCGCCGAAGCCACGGGAAATGCCGTCTGGGACTGGAGCATCTCGGAAGGTCGGTTGTGGTGGAGCGACGGGATGGCACGCCAGTTCGGACACCAACCCGATCCCGAAGGCAAGCTGCCGACGGTCTGGCGTGCGAACGTCCATCCCGATGACGAAAAGCGCGTCGATGAACTGCTGGACAGGCTGCTTCGCGGAGAGATCGACACTCTCTTGGACCGCTACCGCTTCCGCCGCGCCGACGGCACCTGGGCCCAGGTTGAAAATAATGCCTTCGCGATCCGCGACGATGAAGGGCGCACCATCCGGGTTCTCGGCAGCATGTCCGACATCTCGCACCGTCTGGAAATGGAAGAGCGGTTGCGCCAGTCGCAAAAGCTGGAGGCCGTAGGTCAGCTGACCGGTGGCGTGGCCCATGATTTCAACAATCTGCTGACGATCATCATGGGCAACACCGAAATGCTTCAGGAAAGCCTCGACGAGGGCAGTCCCCTGCGGCGGTTCGCGGACATGAGCGCGACGGCCGCGGATCGCGGTGCGGAACTGACCAACCGGCTTCTGGCCTTTTCCCGCAAGCAGTCGCTGCAACCGCAGGTGATCGACGTCAATTCCGTCATTGCAGGAATCGAGGACATGCTGCGCCGCACTCTGGGCGAGGATATCGAACTCGGGATCGATCTGGCCGAAGGATTGTGGCCGACCGAGATCGATCTGGCTCAACTTGAATCCGCTCTGCTGAACCTCGCGATCAATTCGCGTGATGCCATGCCCGATGGCGGTGCGCTGATGTTCGAAACTGCCAATGCCTTGCTCGAAGAGGAGGATGTTCCAACCGAACCAGATCTGATTTCGGGCCACTACGTTGTCATTGCGGTCAGTGACACCGGCCACGGCATTCCAAAGGACCAGATCGCCCATGTGTTCGAGCCGTTCTTCACCACGAAGACCGTCGAGATGGGAACGGGGCTGGGATTGAGCATGGTCTACGGCTTCGTCAAGCAGACCGGAGGCCATGTCAGGATCTGGTCCGAGACGGAAGAAGGCACGACCGTCAAACTGTATTTCCCCCGATACACCGGCGATCACGCGGCGCATGCCATCGAAAAACAAAGAGAACTTGCAAAGGGCGGCCAGGAAACGCTGCTGGTCGTCGAAGACGATACACTGATCCTGCAGCAGTTGACGGCGCAGCTGACAGGATTGGGCTACCAGGTCGTCACGGCATCTGCGGGTGGTCCGGCCCTGGACATCCTCCGCAAGCGAGCGGACATTGATCTGCTTTTCACCGATATTGTCTTGCCCGGTGGAATGAATGGTCAACAGATCGCCGAGGCCGCCCGCAAAATATCTCCGTACCTGAAAATACTGTACACGTCGGGTTATTCAGAAAACGTCATCGCCCATCAGGGACGACTTGATGCCGAGGTCGAGCTTCTGGGCAAGCCCTACCGGCGATCCGAACTGGCCGCAAAGGTGCGCAGGGTTCTGGACTCCTGACCGCACCGCGTTGCGCTAGTCTGGCGCGGGCTCACCGGTCAGATCCGCGATAAGGGCCTTCATTTCAGCAATTTCCGTAACCTGCGCTTCGATGATCGCATCGGCCAGTTCACGCACACGCGGGTCCGAAATCTCGGCCCTGCGGGATGTCATGATGGCGATGGAATGGTGCGGGATCATCGCGCGCATGTAGCTGACGTCCTGCACCGTGGTCTGCGCCCGCACCAGCCAGAGCGATCCGGCGAAGACCACGATCGCACCTGCGAAAATGGCGATGTTGGCCGTCCGGTTGCGATACATCGACAGCATGAAGGCCAGCATGATGATGGCCATCGTCGCCCCCATCAGAAACGCCATGTAAAGGCGGGTTTCCGAAAAGGTCACGTGATCGAAGGCGTAGGTATTGAGATACATCAGACCGAACATGACGACGGTCGAGGTCGCGATCATCGCGGCAAATCTGGCGTAGGACATAGGTGCCACCTTTCTGGTCGTTGTCGGGACAACGGCCAAGGTCCGCAATTGTTTCCTGAATGATCGGTCATACAACAGATCTTTCCACGCGGGCGGGCGCTGCCCGCCCTTTGGAGCCGTCTTATTCGTCGGACAAACTGCGCTGGCGTCGTGCGCTCAACCGTTCGATGGCGTCCGCCAGATGGCTGTCCGCGATGTTCCCGTCGCCTGCCTTGACGCGGATCAGATGCGCTTGGTGCAGGACGTCGGCATGGGTCGCGCCTTCGGGCGGGACAAAGCGATAGCTTGCCAGTTCGATCAGCATGCCAAGAGGGTCCTTGAAATAGATCGAGTTCATAAAGCCGCGGTCCTTTTCGCCCGAATGGGCGATCCCACGGGCATCCAGCCGCGCCGCCAGTTGCGAATACATCGACTGGCTGACGGTAAAGGCGATGTGGTGGACGGCACCCGCACCCAGATCGGTGCGGCGGTTGTCGGGCTTGCGGCTTTCGTCGGTAAAGATCGTGATCAGCCGCCCGTCACCGGGGTCGAAATAGAGATGGCCCTGGCTGGTGTCGTCCAGATTGGGTTGCTCGAACAGGAACGGCATGCCCAGCACGCCTTCCCAGAAATCGATGGAGGTCTGGCGGTCCGCGCCCATCAGGGTGATGTGATGCAGTCCCTGGCTTTGAAGTTTTTGCATTGTCGTCGTCCTTGATTGCCTGGACCTCAGATGGACACCGCAGCGGCGGGTTTCATCGGGCACCGTCGCACCGTGAATGTGCGCCCCTGCAGGCCGGGCAGGGGCGCAACGGGTTAGCCAGGGGCGTTGTCGGAGCCCGAGGATTGCGCCCAGAGGTTGATGTTCGCATCCCCCGCAAGGCTGTCGATCCGGTCGAGTTCCTCGGCGGTAAAGTCGAGGTTCTCGACGGCGCCGGCACAGTCTTCGATCTGCGCGGGTTTGCTGGCCCCGATCAGCGCGGTCGTGATGCCTTCGTTCCGCAGGACCCATGCGATGGCCATCTGCGCCAGTGTCTGCCCCCGGTCCTTGGCAAGATCGTCAAGCGACCTGATGGCGGTCAGCGTCTCTTCGGTGATCAGGTCCTCGGACAGGGATTTGTCCTGTGCCGCGCGGCTGTCGTCGGGAATGCCGCCCAGGTATTTCTTGGTCAGCATGCCCTGTGCCAGCGGCGTAAAGGCGATCGACCCGATCCCCAGTTCGTGCAGCGTATCTTTCAGCCCGTCTGTCTCGACCCAGCGGTTGAAGATGTTGTAGCTGGGCTGGTGGATCAGGCAGGGTGTGCCAAGGTCCTTCAGGATCGCTGCGGCTTCGCGGGTCTTCTCTGCCGAATAGCTGGAAATTCCGGCATACAACGCGCGGCCCGAGCGCACGATCGTATCAAGCGCGCCCATCGTTTCCTCGAGCGGGGTGTCGGGATCGAAGCGGTGGGAATAGAAGATATCGACATAGTCCAGCCCCATCCGTTCCAGCGATTGGTCGCAGGACGCGATCAGATATTTGCGGCTGCCCCATTCGCCATAGGGCCCCGGCCACATGCCATAGCCTGCCTTGGACGAAATGATCAGCTCGTCGCGGTATCCTGCGAGATCAGTGGCGAGAATGTCGCCAAAGGCTTCCTCTGCGCTGCCGGCGGGCGGGCCGTAGTTGTTGGCCAGATCGAAATGGGTGATGCCGTGGTCAAAGGCTGTCTGGCACATGGCACGCTTGATATCGTGCGGCGTGTCGCCTCCGAAGTTATGCCACAGGCCAAGCGATACGGCGGGCAGCTTGAGGCCCGACTTGCCGCAATGGCGATAGGTCATCCGTTCGTAACGGTCTTCTGCGGGGGTATATGTCATCTTGGTCTCCTTTCCGGGCAACCTAATGGAAAGGACCCAAGAGGAAAGGGGCTGCAGTGCGGGACGCGCCTGTCCGGCGTCCCGTCGCGCGCCGGTTGACAGGGCGGGAATCCCCCGTATAAGCCCCCAATTCATTGGTGTTGGTGGCCCGCGCGAGCGGATCCCTGTCAGTCCGGCAAAATCCGGACAGAGGACAACGCCCTTCGCAATCAAAGAAGGAGAACAGCCGTGACCAAACGCACGTCTGCCAAATACAAAATCGACCGCCGCATGGGCGAAAACATCTGGGGTCGCCCCAAGTCGCCCGTCAACCGCCGCGAATACGGCCCCGGCCAGCACGGCCAGCGCCGCAAGGGCAAACTGTCCGATTTCGGCATCCAGCTGCGCGCCAAGCAAAAGCTCAAGGGTTACTACGGCGATCTGACCGAAAAGCAGTTCCGCCGCATCTACGCCGAAGCCGAGCGTGTCAAGGGCGACACCGGCGAGAACCTGATCGGCCTGCTCGAGCGTCGTCTCGACGCCGTGGTCTACCGCGCCAAGTTCGTGCCGACCGTTTTTGCCGCCCGCCAGTTCGTGAACCACGGCCACGTGACCGTGAACGGCCAGCGCGTGAACATCCCGTCCTACCGCGTCAAGGAAGGCGACGTGATCGCAGTCCGCGACAAGTCCCGCCAGCTGGAATCGGTTCTCGTCGCGGCACAACTGCCCGAGCGTGATGTGCCCGACTACATGGAAGTCGACCACAGCAAGATGACAGCTACCTTCACCCGGACCCCGGCGCTGGGTGATGTTCCCTACCCGGTTGCGATGGAACCGAACCTCGTCGTCGAATTCTACGCCAAGAACTAAGCCTTCAAAAGCATCCCCGCGCTTCGGTGCGGGGATGTGTATTCCAAGGGCCCCGTCGATGCGACGGGGCCTTTTTGCTATTGGGGGTGCCATCGGTCATTTGCATTTCCCGCCACGCTTTGCCAAACCCTAGCCAGACATCAGCCGGAGACCGCCATGACCGATCATCCCATCCATGGCCGCATCGACGGCCCTGTCGTGATGATAGGTTACGGGTCGATCGGACGCGGCACGCTGCCGCTGATCCAGCGTCATTTCCATTTCGATGCAGACCAGCTGAGCGTCATCGACCCCAATCCGGCGGTCGCCGGGCCACTGTCGGACAAGGGGATCACCCATCATCAGGTGGCGCTGACGCCCGCCAACTACAAAGAGGTGCTGGACGCGCGGTTTCCGGACGGCAAGGGTTTTTGCGTGAACCTGTCGGTGGATACCTCGTCGCTCGACCTGATGAAGCACTGCCGGGAGATCGGCGTGCTTTATATCGATACGGTCGTCGAACCTTGGGAGGGGTTCTATTTCGATACTCCCGACAATGCCGCCCGGACCAATTATGCCCTGCGGCAGGCCGTGCGTGACGAAAAGTCCGCGAACCCGGGCGGGACGACGGCAGTGTCCTGCTGCGGGGCCAATCCCGGCATGGTCAGCTGGTTCGTCAAAGAGGGGCTGATGATCCTGTCCCGCGATCTGAAGCGCGATGAACCGGTGCCCCACGACCGTGCGGGCTGGGCCGGTCTCATGAAACGGCTTGGCGTCAAGGGTGTCCACATCGCCGAACGCGACACGCAGGTGCGCGAAAAGCCCCGCCCCCGCGATGTTTTCGTCAACACATGGTCGGTCGAAGGATTCATCGCCGAAGGATTCCAGCCCGCCGAGCTGGGCTGGGGCACGCACGAGACGTGGATGCCCGACGATGCCCATGGCCACAAGACAGGCTGCAGGGCCGGGCTCTGGCTGAACCGGCCGGGGGCGAATACGCGAGTGAACACATGGTGCCCGACGCCCGGCCCGCAGTTCGGCTTTCTGGTGACTCATAACGAGGCGATCTCGATTGCCGATTATTACACCGTGGGTGAGGCGGCAAACCCCGATTTCCGCCCCACCTGCCATTACGCCTACCACCCCTGTGACGACGCCGTCCTGTCGCTGCACGAGATGTTCGGGGCAGGGCGGGTGCAGAAAGAACACGAAATCCTCGAAGCCGATGAGATCGTCGATGGGATCGACGAGTTGGGCGTGCTTCTTTACGGGCACGACAGGAACGCCCTGTGGTTCGGTTCGCGATTGTCCAACGACGAGGCCAAGGGCCTTGCCCCCGACCAGAACGCGACAGGCCTGCAGGTCACCAGCGCCGTTCTGGCGGGGATGGTCTGGGCGCTGGAAAACCCCGAGGCAGGGATCGTCGAGACGGACGAGATAGACCACGCCCGCTGTCTGGAGGTTCAACGCCCCTACCTTGGTCCGGTCGAGGCGCACTACACCGACTGGACGCCGCTGGTGGACCGGTCAGAGCATTTCCCCGAGGATCTTGACCTTGTGAACCCCTGGGCGTTCCGCAACGTCCTGGTGCGCTAGGGGTATCCGGTCGGCTACCACTTGCCGCAGCGACCGTTGTGACGCGCCAAGCCTCTGGCAAAACGGACCCGCCGTCGCTAGAACCCGTCGTGACAAAGGGACCACTGCCATGGCCAACGATATCACGCCCCAACCGGGCATCCTTGAGATCGCGCTCTACAAGGGCGGCGCGAGCACCGCACCGGGGTTCGAGAACGTCCTCAAGCTGAGCTCGAACGAGAATCCCCTCGGCGCCCCCGACAGCGCCAAGGAGGCAGTGCGCCGTGCCAGCCACGACCTGCACCGCTATCCCTCGACCGACCACGCCGCCCTGCGTCAGGCCATCGCCGAGGTCTGGAAGCTGGACGCTGACAGGATCGTCTGCGGGAACGGGTCCGGCGAAATACTCAAGCTGCTGACCGAAGCCTTCGCTGGTCCCGGTGACGAGGTGTTGTTCACCGAACACGGCTTTTCGATGTATCCGATCTACGCCCACGCCAGCGGGGCCACACCCGTCATCGTGAGCGAGCGCGAAAGGGTGGTCGACGTCGATGCGATTCTCGATGCGGCCACGGATCGGACGAAGGTGGTTTTCCTTGCCAACCCAGCCAATCCCACCGGCACCATGCTGGGACCGCGCGAGATCGAGCGGCTGGCGGAAGAGCTGCCCAGCCAGGCCATCCTTGCGTTGGACGGCGCCTACGCCGAGTTCGTCGAAGGCTATGACGCTGGTGCCAAACTGGTGGAAAAGCGCGAGAATGTCATCATGTCGCGCACCTTTTCCAAGATCTACGGGCTGGGTGGTCTGCGGATTGGCTGGGGCTATGGCCCGCAGCGGATCGTCAATGTCATCAACCGGATCCGCGGTCCGTTCAATCTGTCCGTGGCGGCGCTGGCAGCAGCCGAAGCCGCTGTGCGCGACGGAGCCTGGCTGGAACGATGCCGTGCGGAAAACGCCCGCTGCCGCGACTGGATGGCGAATGCGCTGGCCGAACTGGGGGTGCCGTCCGACACGTCGACGGCCAATTTCATCCTTGCCCGCTTTGCCAGCGATGAGGAAGCTAACGCCTGCGACGACTACCTGAAGTCGCAAGGTATCCTCGTGCGGCGCGTCGCCGGTTACGGATTGCCGCAGTGCCTGCGGATCACGGTCGGGGACGAGGCTTCCTGCCGCCGCGTCGTCCACGCCGTGTCGCAGTTCAAAGGGCAGGCGTGATGCCGGTGATCTACAACCGCGTCGCTCTGATCGGTCTGGGGCTGATCGCATCGTCCATCGCGCTTGCCGCCAGGCGGGCGGGTTGTGTGGGCGAGATCACCGGCTATGCGCGGTCGCCCGAGACCCGCGATACTGCCCGCGAACTCGACCTTTGCACGGTCTGCGATACCGCGGCCGAGGCAGTGCGCGACGCCGATCTGGTGATACTGTGCGTGCCTGTGGGTGCAATGGACAGCGTCATGGCCGAAATCGCGCCGGCGCTGAAATCGGGTGCCGTGCTGAGCGATGTCGGCTCGACCAAGCTGAGCGTCATTGCGGCGGTCGAGCCGCATCTGCCCGACGGCGTACATTTCATCCCAGCGCACCCTTTGGCGGGCACCGAACACTCTGGCCCGCGTGCGGGCTTTGCGGAACTTTATGACAACCGCTGGTGCATCCTTGTCCCGCCCGAGGGGGCCGATAGGAAACAGGTCGCACGGCTGGCCGACTTCTGGCATGCGCTGGGTGCGAATACCGACGAGATGGACGCGGAGCACCACGATCTCGTGCTGGCCGTGACATCCCACGCGCCGCACCTGATCGCCTATACGATGGTTGGTGTGGCAGACGATCTGTCCCGCGTGACCGACAGTGAAGTCATCAAGTATTCCGCAGCCGGTTTCCGCGACTTCACCCGCATCGCGGCCTCGGACCCGACGATGTGGCGCGATGTGTTCCTGCACAACAAGGATGCGACACTGGAAATCCTCGGGCGATTTACAGAAGAACTGTTCGCGTTGCAGCGGGCAATCCGGCAAGGCGACGGCGACCACCTGCACGCCTACTTCACCCGCACCCGCGCGATCCGGCGGGGAATCATCGAAGCCGGGCAGGACACCGATGCCCCGAACTTCGGCCGGACACCGGGCGAAGCGAAATGATGCGCCGCGCGCTGTGTCTGACGCTTGCCCTGGCCGCGGCACCGCTTTGGGCGCAAGAGCCGGACTTGCGTCCTCAGACCCGACCGACCCCATCGACCGAGGCCGAGGCCACGGCGATGTCGCCACCCGATACGCCCGATATAAGGCCAGCGTCGCGTCCCGCGGTCGAAGATGCAGAAGTCATACTGGCCAGCGCCATTGTTGCCCAAAGACCGGAACAGCGTCCCTACGAGCGACCGGAACTGGCCTATGGCGCGCAGACCCTGCCGATCTTTCGCGCCGAGAAGAATATGTTCGCCTTCAATCCGAACCTGATGCGCGCTTCGTTGCGTCCAACGGTGCGTCCTGCTGCCATCGTGGAAGCCGCAAACGCTGCCCGGATTGCACGGCAGCGCGGTCAGGTCTGCGGCGATCCCGCGTTGCAAGGCGATGCGCTTGGTGCCGTGCCCGGCCCGGGCCGCTGCGGTGTGGACGAGGCCGTGCGCCTGCGGTCGGTCGCGGGCGTGGCCTTGCAGCCTGCGGCGACCATCGACTGCAAAACGGCCTCCGCGCTCAAGAACTGGGTCGAAGGCGGTGCGAAACCTGCGGTCGGACAGATGGGCGGTGGTGTCTCGTCGCTGCGTGTCGTGTCGCATTATTCCTGCAGAAATCGCAACTCTGCCTCTACGGGGCGTTTGTCGGAACACTCTTTTGGACATGCCATCGACATCGCAGGTGTAAAGCTGTCCTCTGGTGAGGAATTGACGGTGCTGACCGACTGGGGCCGGGGGGCAGCAGGGCAGGCGCTGGCCGCGATGTGGCGGTCGGCCTGCGGGCCCTTTGGCACCGTTCTGGGGCCCAATGCGAATGCCGCGCACCGCGACCATTTTCATTTTGATACCGCACGTTACCGCAGCGGGTCCTATTGCCGGTAGGCCGCACCCTCCGGTCGGTTGCCTCCCCTTGTTCCCCCTTGGCGCGGCGGCTATAGAACGGCGCATGACGCAGGGTTTTCGCATACAGATTAGTAACCCGGCGTGCCTGTAGAACGGGCATGGCCGGGTCAATGGCGCAGATCGCTTTCGCGCCGCCCTATCCCTCAGACCGATTGCTGCAAGGACGCCTGACATGTGCGCCGACACCCCCGACTACAAAGACACCCTGAACCTGCCGCAGACCGACTTTCCGATGCGGGCAGGCCTGCCAAAGCGCGAGCCTGAGTGGCTGGACCGCTGGGCCGAGATGGACGTTTACGGCCAGCTTCGCGCGAAAGAAGGCCGCCCGCCCTTTACGCTGCACGACGGCCCGCCCTACGCGAACGGGCATCTGCACATTGGGCACGCGCTGAACAAGATACTCAAGGATATGGTGGTGCGGTCGCACCAGATGATGGGACACGATGCCCGCTACGTCCCCGGCTGGGATTGCCACGGCCTGCCGATCGAATGGAAGATCGAGGAACAATACCGTGCCAAGGGGCAGGACAAGGACGACGTCGACGTCGTTGAGTTCCGCCGCGAATGCCGCGACTTCGCAAGCGGCTGGGTCGATATCCAGCGCGACGAATTCAAGCGACTGGGTGTCGCCGGCAACTGGGATGACCCATACTTGACGATGAATTTCCACGCCGAGAGGGTCATCGCCGAGGAATTCCAGAAATTCCTGATGAACGGCACGCTTTATCAGGGCAGCAAGCCGGTGATGTGGTCGCCGGTCGAACAGACAGCACTGGCCGAGGCCGAGGTCGAATACCAGGACAAGGAAAGCTTTACCGTCTGGGTCAAGTTCAAGGTCTATTCCAACGACGAGGACGCCGACGAACTGGCGGGTGCATATGTCGTGATCTGGACCACGACGCCTTGGACGATCCCGTCAAACAAGGCTGTCGTCTACGGCGCGGACATCGACTACGGACTCTACGAGATTACCGGCACGCCCGATGAATCCTGGGTGTCGGTCGGTGAGCGCTACGTGCTGTCCGACAATCTGGCCGAGGCGGTTCTGAAGAAGGCGCGGCTGGAGCCTGGCCAGTGGACGCGCGTGCGCACGGTCGAAAAGCGGGAATTGCGGGCCGCGCAACTGGCCCACCCGCTGAAGGCTGCCGTTGGCGCGAAGGGTGAATGGGACGATATGCGCGACTTCCGCGCCGCCGATTTTGTCACCGACGAGGAAGGCACCGGTTTTGTCCATTGCGCGCCCAGCCACGGGATGGAGGAATTCGAGCTTTACCGCGATCTGGGCATGCTCGAAGAGGTCATCACCTACAACGTGATGGAGGATGGGCGTTTCCGCGACGACCTGCCGTTCTTTGGAGGCAAGGCGATCCTGCGTGACAAGCCCAACAAGAAGAACAAAACCAACCCTTGGGAGGGCGATGCCAACGCGGCGATCATCGCAAAGCTGGTCGAGGTGGACGGGCTTCTGGCGCGCGGTGTCATCAAACACTCTTATCCGCATTCGTGGCGGTCGAAAGCGCCGGTGATCTACCGCAACACGCCGCAGTGGTTCGCGGCCATTGATCGCCCCGTGGGCGATGGGCTGGACACCCACGGCACCACGATCCGCGAGCGTGCGCTGCGGTCCATCGACGAGTTGGTGACATGGACGCCCAAGGCAGGCCGCAACCGCCTGTATTCCATGATCGAAAACCGCCCCGACTGGGTGCTGTCGCGCCAGCGGGCATGGGGCGTGCCGTTGACCTGTTTCGTCAAGAGGGGACTTCCGCCCACCGATCCGTCCTTTTTGCTGCGCGACGCCTCCGTGAACGCCCGCATCTGCGAGGCCTTCGAGACGGAAGGCGCGGATGCGTGGTACAAGGACGGTGCGAAAGCGCGATTTATCGGCGATGCAGCCAACCCTGACGACTACGAGCAGGTCTTCGATATCCTCGACGTGTGGTTCGATTCAGGTTCGACCCATGCCTTCGTGCTGCGCGACCGCGCGGACGGGTCCGAGGACGGGATTGCGGACGTCTATCTGGAAGGCACCGACCAGCATCGCGGCTGGTTCCATTCGTCGATGCTTCAGGCCTGCGGCACGCTGGGCCGTGCGCCCTATCGCGCCGTTGTGACCCACGCCTTCACGCTGGATGCCAAGGGCGAGAAGATGTCCAAGTCTCTGGGCAACATCATCGCGCCGGCCGAGGTTGTGCAGCAGTACGGTGCGGATATCCTGCGGCTGTGGGTGGCTACGACCGACTACAAGCACGACCACCGCATCGGCGACGAGATCCTGAAAGGCGTGTCTGACAGCTATCGGCGTTTGCGCAACACCTTCCGCTTTCTGCTAGGCAATGTGCAGGCCGATAAGACCGAGGTCGCCGTGGCCCAGATGCCAGAGCTGGAACAATGGGTGCTGCACCGTCTGGCCGAGTTGGATGCCCATGTGCGGGCCCGCTATGCGGCTTATGACTACCAGGGCATGTTCCAGGCCGTCTTCCAGTTCGCGACCGTGGACCTGTCGGCTTACTATTTCGATATCCGCAAGGATGCGCTCTATTGTGATGGCGACACCGACCGGCGTCGCGCGGCGCTCTGGACGCTGGACCTTGTGCTGGACCGGTTGAATGCCTGGCTGGCGCCGGTGCTGGCCTTCACGATGGAAGAGGTCTGGCTGGAGCGGAAGAAAGAGGGATCCGTGCATTTGCAGGACTTCCCCGCCACACCTGAAGACTGGCTGAACCCCGCGTTGGCGGAAAAGTGGCAGACCATCCGCACGGTGCGCCGCGTCGTGACCGGCGCGCTGGAGGTGCAGCGGACTGCCAAGGTGATCGGTGCCTCGCTCGAGGCGCATCCGACAGTCTTCGTCGAGCCGGATGTGGCCAGAGTGCTCGAGACGGTGAGCTTCGAGGACCTTTGCATCACCTCGGGCATCACCGTGTCGTCGGACCGCGCGCCGCAGGATGCCTTTCGGCTGGAAGGCGAGAGCGGTATCGCAGCCAGCTTCATGCGGGCCGAGGGCGAGAAGTGCCAGCGCTGCTGGAAGATCCTGCCTGATGTGGGCAGCCACTCTCACCCCGGCGTCTGCGCCCGCTGCGACGCGGCCCTGTCGTGATCCGGCTGGGCGGCGCTCTTTGCCGCGCGCGGCAAAGTCGCCCCGCCCGCCGTCCCGCAAGGTTTGACCGGTGATGCCCCGATGGTCCTGTGGCGGATGCGGCCTGGAATCTGGATATTTTTGGCAAGATGATGATGGGAGTGCCGGGCCCATGCAGCGGTGTTCGAAAGGTCTGGACCGGTGTTCTGGTCCGGACGTTTGCACCCAACCGGTGCGATGATTGCGCAAGGCCCGGTTGGGCCCGTCTCTTTTGACGCAGAGGACGGTGCGATCACGCGTCTGATCCGGGGCGATGGCGGCACCCTGCGCGACGGTCCGCTTTTCGAGGCCGCGCAGCTGCAGTTGGCGTCTTATTTCGAGGGGACGGGTCAGGGTTTCGATCTGCCCTTGCGACCTGCGGGGTCCGTGTTTCAGCAGCGGTTCCTAACCGTCCTGCAGGACATTCCCTACGGTGAGACCCGGACCTATGGTGAACTTGCAAGTCTTCTGGGTGTTTCGGCGCAGGCCGTCGGTCGCGCTTGCGGTGCCAACCCCATCGCGATCCTTATCCCCTGTCACCGGGTGCTTGGCCGGGACGATCTGGGCGGGTATTCCGGCCCCGGCGGAATTGACGCCAAGGTCGCGCTTTTGAGGATTGAGGGTGCAGCGGGGCTTTTGATTTGAGTCCGGGTGTCTTTCTGGCCGTCATGTTTGCGGCGTTCCTGCACGCGGCCTGGAATGCAGCGATCAAGCGGGGTGGCGCGAAACTGACCGCGATGCTGATTCTCACGCTGGTGCAGGGAGGGGCGGGTCTGGTCGTTGCATTGAGCCGCCCGTGGCCCGCGGCAGAGGTTGTCCCCTGGCTTTTGGTATCAGGGGCGTTTCACGCGAGCTACAAGCTTTTCCTTGCCTTTGCCTACGAGCGGGGCGACCTCAGCCGGGTCTACCCCATCGCCCGAGGGGCTGCACCGATGGTCGTCGTGCTGATTTCGGCTGCGGTTCTGTCGGACGCCATCGCATCTTGGGAGTATGTCGGGATCTTCGTTCTGGGGATCGGCATCCTGACCATGGCGCGAGGTGTGTTCAGCAGCGGTGAAAGCCTGCGTCTGGTTCCACTGGCGCTGGGTTCGGCTGCGATGACGGCGGGCTATAGCCTTGTCGACGGTTTGGGCGCACGGGTGTCGGGTGATGCGATGATGTATGTCGGCTGGCTTTTCGTGCTGGACGCCATGCTCTACACACCGATCTGCATTGCCTTGCGCGGGCCATCTGTCCTTCGGGCGAGTGGGCGCAGTTGGGCGCTGGGCTCGGCGGCAGCCGCCGCGTCCTACAGCGCCTATGCCATCGCGGTCTGGGCCATGACGCAGGCGCCTATCGCGGTCGTGGCCGCCTTGCGCGAAACGTCGATCCTGTTCGCGGTGCTGATCGGGTGGCTGGCGTTCGGCGAAACGCTGGGCCGGCAAAAGGCGCTGGCGGCAGGCCTGATCATCGCGGGCGTGGTTCTGACGCGGTTCCAGCCTGCGTGGTTCTAGCCCTCTTTCCCGTACATCAGCTGTTGCGCCGCGCCCGCGACAAGCAGGTAGGCCGAAGTCACCATCAGTCCCCAGTGCGCCCAGCTTTGCGGATCGAAATCGACCCATGCCGCCCAGCCCGCGAAGATCACCCAACCCAGAGCCATGGGCAGCGTGACGACTTTCCAGCGCTCCGTGCGGGTCGGATGCACGAACTTGATCGGCAGGAACATTGCCGCTGTCAGCACGAGGACGAGGATCAGGGAAACCAACCAGTGTGGTTCCAGCGCGAAGAGGACAAGCACCAGCATGTTCCAGCAACCGGGGAACCCCTTGAAGGAATAATCTTGCGTTTTCATGCGTGAGTCGCAGAAGTACATCGCAGAGGCGAAGGTGATCACGATGATTGCGACCCAGCCGGACCAGCCGTCCATCAGCCCGCTTTCGTAAAGTGCGAAGGCCGGGATGAAAACATAGGTCAGGTAGTCGATGATCAAATCGAGCAGGACACCGTCGAAGATCGGTGCGTTCGTTTCCACGTCGTATTTGCGCGCCAGCGGGCCATCCACGCCGTCCACGAAGAAGGCCACGACCAGCCAGAGGAACATCAGGCTCCATTCGCTGTCCACGGCGGCGAGCATGGCCAGCATGGCGAAGACGGCACCTGTTGCGGTGAACAGGTGAACGGCGAGGGCTTTTTGCGCGAGTGTCATGGAAGCGGTCTGCCTGTGATTGGCGCGCGGTGCAACATCACGCGCGCGGGTGGGCCTTGTCGTAGACCTCCATCAGCCGTGCGGAGTCGACGGCGGTGTAAGCCTGAGTGGTAGAAAGACTGGCGTGGCCCAGAAGTTCCTGAATGGCGCGCAGATCGCCGCCGGCGCTGAGCAGGTGGGTCGCGAAGGAATGGCGCATCGCATGGGGGGTCGCGGTGGCCGGCAGGCCCAGTTGCAGGCGGGATTTTTCCATGACCTTTTGCACGAGGCGCGGGTTGAGCGCCCCGCCACGCGCGCCCCGGAAGAGGGGGGCCGTGGGCTCTTTTGGAAAGGGCATGATGGCGAGATAGGCGTCAACCGCGTCGCGGGCCGCATCGATCACTGGCACGATCCTTTCTTTGCCGCCCTTGCCGGTGATCCGCAGTACGGGCGGCAGGGGTGCGTCGGCGCAGGTCAGCCCCAGCGCCTCGGAGATACGTAGCCCGCAGCCGTAAAGAAGGGTGACAACGGCGGCGTCGCGGGCGGCGATCCAGCCTGTGGTCGATTGCATCTCGACCGTGTCGATCATGGCGCTGGCAGCGTCTTCGGCCAAGGGTCGGGGGAGCTTGCGTTGGAATTTGGGTGTGCGGGTCGAAAGAACCGCCGTCGGCTCGAAGCCTTCGCGTTCGGCGAGCCAGCGGTAGAAGGATTTGACCGCCGAAAGCTGCCGCCCCAGCGACCGCGCACCGACGCCCCGGGCACGTTCATGCGCCATCCAGGCGCGCATGTCGCGCACGGTTATGCGGGCGATGGCGGCAAGGCCCTGTGCCGCTGCGTGATGGTTCTGCATGAAGGCCAGAAAGCCCAGCACGTCGGTCTGGTAGGCGGTCAGCGTGTTCGTGGCCGCGCCCTTGATGCCGCGCTGGTGGTCCAGCCACACAGCACAGGCATTGGCAAGGGCGGGGCTGATCAATCCAGCCACCGACGCATCGTGCGCTCGAAGACGCCTGCGAAAAAGGTCAGCAGGTCGGTGCCCTGCTGCGGGGTGAAAAGGTGCGGGTCTTCCGACCCCATTACCAGAAGGCCGGGCAGGCGGCCTTGGCCGAAGTCCAGTTTGAGGCAGGCTTCAGAGCGGATGTAATCGGCCTTTTCACCATAAAGCGTGGTGTCGTCGGTCTGGACCTGCCGCAGCGTGACCTGCCGCGTCGGCACGTCGCGACCGCGCGTGACATAAGCGGTGCCAAAGCCCTTGGGCGCGATGTTCAGCACCTCGCCCATGCGCTTGACCGCTTCGTCCGGTCGCGGATCTTCGCTTTCAAGCACCAGCCGCATGGCATCGACGCGCAGGATTTCGGCCACCTCGCCTGCGAGATCGCGCAGAAAGCCTTCGAACTTCGTGGCGTCCATCAGGCGCAACACGGCGCGGTGGACCTGGTTGGTCCCCGCGAGGTTCTCGTACGCGGCAGCGATCACCGAACGGTGCGTGTCTTCCAGCCGGTCGAGCCGTGTGGCCAGTCGCTCCATCGCGATGCCGCGCAGATCGACGATGTTGCCACCCATCGCCGCCTCGTTCGCGGCGACGAGCGCCTGCATGATGTCCTGGTCTTCCAAAAGTGCTTCTGGATCCGCGATGATCCGTTCGCGGACGTTATCGTCCATCAGGGGTTTGCCTGTCATTTTGCCTGCTCGGTCGTTTGTGTTTTCACTGTTCTAGCAGACCGGAGTCCCCGGTGGACAGGTTTTTTCGCAGTCCAACGCAAGTGTCGCCCGGCAGCGACAGGCCGACCACAGGCCCGCAACTGCGCCAGCCTGTCATTTGTCGGGGGCGGGCGTCGCCTTGGGCTTGGCGTCTGCGGTTTGCGGGGTTACCTCGGTTGCATGAAGCCGCATCCAGCCACATCCCGATGACCCGCACCCATTTCCACGAGGGTGATCTGATCGGCGTGCTGACGACGCAGCCGATCGGTCGGGTGCTGGACTACAAGGCGCCCGAAGGGGGCTGCTTTCTGGGGGCCTTCGTCGAGGTGCCCCTTGGGCCGCGCAAGGTGATGGGCGTCGTCTGGGCCGAAGGGCAGGGCGATTTCGACCATGCCAAAATCCGGTCCGTCATGCGGGTTCTGGACGTCGCCCCCATGGCCGAGGAGATGCGCGTCTTCATCGACCGCGCCGCCGCCTATACGCTGACGCCGCTGCCTGCGATGCTGCGGCTTGCGACCCGTGCGCCGGGGCTTGGCGATGCCCCTTCGATGCGCAAGGTCTACCGCCTTGGCGGGCGCGAGCCTGACCGGATGACCGACGCTCGCCGCAAGGTGATGCAGGTGCTGCGGGATTACGGCGGGCTGTCCTTCACGCTGGGCGAGGTGGCCGAGATGGCGGGCGTCGGCACGTCCGTGGTCAAGGGGCTGGTGAAACAGGGGGCTGTCTTCGAGGAGGACGCCCCGCGCGATACCCCCTACCCACGGCTCGATCCCGACTACGGCGGCAAGGCCCTGTCCGAGGATCAGACACGGGCCGCCGAGGTGCTGCGCGGGGCAGTTGCGTCCGGCCAGTATGGCACCACGCTGCTGAAAGGCGTCACCGGATCAGGCAAGACCGAGGTCTATCTCGAGGCCGTCGCGGCCTGCCTGCGGGCGGGCCGTCAGGCGCTGGTGCTGCTGCCCGAGATCGCGCTGACAGGCGAGTTCATCGACCGGGTCGAGGCGCGCTTTGGCATGAAGCCTGCCGAATGGCATTCGGGGGTGACCATGACCGAACGACGTCGCTGCTGGAAGATGGTCGGGCAGGGGGACGCGCAACTGGTCGTCGGTGCCCGGTCGGCGCTGTTCCTGCCCTACCGCGATCTGGGTCTGGTCGTCGTCGACGAGGAACACGACACCTCCTACAAGCAAGAGGACGGCGTGCTTTACAACGCCCGCGACATGGCGGTGCTGCGGTCGGCGGGCTGCGGCGCTCAGGTGGTGCTGGCCAGTGCCACGCCCAGCCTTGAAAGCTGGGCCAATGTCGAGGCGGGCAAGTATCGCAGGCTGAACCTGACGTCGCGGTTTGGCGCTGCTGTCATGCCGTCGATGGGGGCCATCGACATGCGGAACGAGGATTTGCCGGGCGGCAAGTGGGTGTCACCGACGCTGCGGGACGCCATCGCGCAGCGGTTGGAAAAGGGCGAGCAATCGCTGATCTTTCTCAACCGGCGGGGCTTTGCGCCGATCACGTTGTGCCGCGCCTGTGGGCACCAGATCGGCTGCGATCACTGTGACGCGCGGATGGTCGAGCACCGGTTCCTCAAGCGGCTGATGTGCCACCAGTGCGGCGAGACGAAACCGATGCCGACCGTCTGCCCCCATTGCGAGGCCGAGGACAGGCTGAGCGCGGTCGGCCCCGGCGTAGAGCGGATGGGCGAGGAAGTGACCGAGCTTTTTCCCGACGCCCGCGTCGCGGTGCTGTCGTCTGATCTTTACGGGTCGGCCCGCGCGATGAAGGCGCATATCGAAGAGATCGCGCAGGGCGGCACCGATATCATCATCGGAACGCAGCTTGTGGCCAAGGGGCACAACTTTCCCAATCTCACGCTGGTCGGCGTGATCGACGCCGATCTCGGCTTGCAGGGGTCCGACCTGCGGGCGGCGGAACGCACGTTTCAACTGATGCGGCAGGTCGCGGGGCGTGCAGGGCGGGCCGAGGTGCCGGGCGAGGCGCTGTTGCAGACCTACCAGCCCGAGCACGCGGTCATTCGCGCCATTCTGGGCGGCGATGAAGAAGCGTTCTGGGCCGCCGAAGCGGCGGAACGCAAGGCAGCGGGCGTGCCGCCCTACGGGCGCATGGCCGGGATCGTGCTGTCCTCGCCCAACGTGCAGGAGGTGTTCGATCTGGGCGGTGAAATGGCGCGGCGTGACGCACCCTTGCGCCGGATCGGGGCGCAGGTTTTCGGACCGGCGCCGGCACCCATTGCGCGGATCAGGGGGCGTCACCGCGTGCGGTTGCTGGTCAAGGCGGACAAAAGCGTGCCGTTGCAGCAGGCGCTGACGGAGTGGGTCGGCCAGTTCCGCCTGCCGACCAATCTGCGGCTTGCGATCGATATCGACCCGCAGAGTTTTTACTGACGCAGGCCTCCGGCGCTCAGGGCACCGACAGGACCGCGCAATCGGCCAGATGGGTGATCCGCTGCGACGTGCTGCCCATCACCAGACCGGCGAAATTGCCAAGACCGCGCCGTCCGGTCACGATAAGGTCCGCACCGTCCTTCTTGGCCTGTGCGATGATCTCGTCGCCCGGGTCGCCGCGCAGGATCACGCTGTCCTTGATCTCGTAGCCGTAGGACCATGCCGCGGTCTTTGCTTCGGCGATGATCTTCTGCGCGGCAGCCTGCACGTCTTCTTCGTCGGGCATGGTCGTGACCATCTGGTAGCCCGCCATGGCGCCTGCCGCGAAAGCCACGGTGTCGGGGCGCGGGGTGTGGACCAGGGTGATCTGTCCATCGCAAAGCCTGGCCAGATCGCAGGCGATCTTGAGCGCCCGCATCGCGGGCTCGGAGCCGTCCGTGCCAACGAGAATGGTCTTGAACATCCTATGTCCTTCCTGTTGCGGCGATTGTGTTACGCTAGCATCCTCTGCACCCGCGCACATTGATACAGCGCAAACCAGCATCTTTCCGCCGTCGTGGAATGGGCTTACTGAGATCGCCATGAAGATTGTCCGCCTTGAAGATGCCCGCGACCAGCCCGTCTGGCGCCGCCCGATCGCCTTGCTGTTCCTGATGGCGCTGGCGATGCCGGTGGCGTTCAACACATGGTCCGCCCTTCTGAACAACTTCGTCATCGAGGTGGCGGGGTTCGACGGGGCCGACATCGGGTTGCTGCACTCGATCCGCGAGATCCCGGGCTTTCTGGCGATCGGCGTAATCGCCATCATCATCTTCATGCGCGAACAGGTGCTGGGGCTGGTGTCGCTTGTGATGCTGGGCGTGGCGACGGCGATGACCGCCTATTTCCCGTCGCTGGGCGGTATCCTGACGCTGACGATGCTGTCCTCGATCGGGTTTCACTATTACGAGACGGTCAACCAGTCGCTGCAACTTCAGTGGATCGAAAAGGCCCGCGCGCCGCAGATGATCGGCTGGCTGATGGCCGCCGGATCGGCTGCGACCTTCGTGGCCTATGTGCTGATCGTGCTGACATGGGACCGCTTCGATCTCAGCTATTCCTTCGTCTACATGATGGGCGGCGGCTTTACGGCGGCAGTGGCGATCTTTGCCTATTTCGCCTACCCGCAGTTCGAGGCGCCCCACCCGCAGCGCAAGACCTTCATTCTGCGGCGGCGCTATTGGCTGTATTATGCGCTGCAGTTCATGGCAGGCGCGCGGCGGCAGATCTTCGTCGTGTTCGCAGGCTTCATGATGGTCGAACGCTTCGGGTTCCAAGTGCATCAGGTCACGTCGCTTTATTTGATCACATTGGTGGCCAATATGATCTTCGCACCGCTGATGGGGCGGGTCGTGTTCCTGTTCGGCGAACGGCGAGCGCTTTTGATCGAATACGCAGGGCTTGTGCTGGTGTTTCTGGCCTATGGCGGCGTTTACTTTTTCAGTTGGGGCGTGGTGATCGCCGCGTCGCTTTACGTGATCGACCACATCTTCTTTGCGCTGGCACTGGCCTTGAAGACCTATTTCCAGAAGATCGCCGACCCCGGTGACATCGCACCCACTGCGGCTGTCGCCTTTACCATCAACCACATCGCTGCAGTCTTTCTGCCCGCGCTGCTGGGCTTTCTCTGGCTGACCTCGCCTGCGGCGGTCTTTGGACTGGCCGCGGTGATGGCTGCCGTGTCGTTCGTTTTGGCGCTGCTGATCCCGCGTCACCCCGAACCGGGTCACGAAACGGTGTTTTCCCCGCTTCTTGCCGCACCGGCAGAGTAGAAAATCCGACGGAACGACATATATTCATTGCAACCCAGCTAGGAGCAAACCGATGTTTTTCATGTCCCGCGACAAGTCGCAGATGGTCGATGCCGCCGATGCCCTCAAGGGCCGCCCCGATCCCATCCCGACTGCCAAGACGCATTACGTTCTGGAGACACCGATCAAGGATGTGCCCGACGGCATGGAGGTCGCGGTTTTCGGAATGGGCTGTTTCTGGGGCGTCGAGCGGATGTTCTGGAAGCTGGATGGCGTCTATTCCACCTCTGTCGGCTATGCGGGCGGCTATACGCCCAATCCGACCTACGAAGAGGTCTGCACGGGCAAGACCGGCCACAACGAAGTTGTGCGCGTCGTCTACGATCCTGCGAAGATCGCCTATGAGGCGCTGCTCAAGGTGTTCTGGGAAGGCCATGACCCGACCCAGGGGATGCAACAGGGCAATGATCGCGGCACACAATATCGCTCGGGCATCTATGCCGGCTCGGATGCCCAGAAAGAAGCGGCAGAAGACACCATGACGGAATTCGCGCCCCGGCTGGGGGCGGCGGGATATGGTGCCATCACGACCGAAATCGTCGATGCGCCGGACTATTATTTCGCAGAGGATTACCACCAGCAGTATCTGGCAAAGAACCCGAACGGGTATTGCGGCATCGGTGGCACGGGAGTGACCTGTCCGATCGGCGTTTCCGTCTAGGCGCGGATGGTCTTTGCGGTCGATATTCTGGCCCGTACCGCGCTGCTGCCGGTCCTGATCTGGCAGGCAATCGGGTGTTACCGCAAGGCGCGCATCCTGCCTGCGCCGCCCGGCCCCCGGTCGGGGGTGGCGGGGCAGGGCCCGGACTTGCGGGTCCTGATCGTCGGTGACAGTTCGGCGCTTGGCGTCGGCACGCGCCATCAGAGCGAGGGCCTCAGCGGCCAGCTTGCCAAGCGGCTGGCCTCGGACTACCGCGTGCATTGGGACACGATCGGGTGGATCGGCGCGGATACCGGCGACACGCTGAAGAGGCTTGGTCAGATCGAAGACGGCAATTACGACGTCGTCGTGACTTGTCTGGGCGTGAACGACGTCACCCACCGCATCCCGCTGCGACGTTGGATGCGCCAGACAGACAGCCTGACCAAAACGCTGGATGCCAAGTTTGCCCCGCGCAAGATCATCGTGTCCCTGATCCCTCCCCTGCATCATTTTCCGCTGTTGCCCAACCCGCTGCGCTGGGTTCTGGGGCGGCAGGCGCTGCGGTTCAATCGTGCGATGCGTCTGATGGCGCGGCAATGGCCGCAGGTCTCTCTGATCGGCAACGGCATCGCACTGGTGCCCGAAGTGATGTCGATCGACGGCTTTCATCTCGGCCCACCGGTCTATGCCGAATGGGCCAATCAGGCGGTGCTGGCGCTGCACGACAAGCCGACCAGCGCCGTGCCCCTTGGCATTGACCCGCAAGAGGCAAGCGCCTAATCGCCGGGGCGACCCAACCGCCCGGAGACGCCGATGCCTACCTTTACCGCTTTGACCACGATGGACGGTCAGGACACCGCCGAAGCCCTGGCTTCCGCCGTCGAAAACGTGACACCGGAACCGACAGGCATTGGTGTCTTCGAGATCGAGGATGGGTCCGGCCTGTGGGAGGTCGGGGTCTACTTCACCGAAAGTCCTGACGAAATCGCGCTGGCGATCCTTGCCAAGATGCACGGCGTCAAACCCTTCATCGTGTCCGAGGTGCCGGATCAGGACTGGGTCGCCAAGGTGCAGCGGGAACTGCCACCTGTCCCTGCAGGGCGTTTTTTCGTCTTCGGTGCGCATGATGCGGACAAGGTGCCCGCGGGGTCGATCCCTTTGCGGATCGAGGCGGCGATGGCCTTTGGCACCGGGCATCACGGCACGACGCTGGGCTGTCTCAAGGCGCTTGACCGTTTGATCGAGGACGGGTTCGAAGCAGAACACACCGTCGACGTGGGCTGCGGGACAGCCGTTCTGGCAATGGCGGCGGCCAAGGTCTGGTCCGCGACCGTTCACGCCAGCGACATCGATCCCGTCGCCGTTGACGTGGCCCGTGCGAACGTCGCGGCAAACGATCTGGACGGGCGCATCGTCTGCGAGGTCGCCGCGGGCTTCGATGCACCCGTCCTGCGCGATGCGGCGCCCTTCGATCTGGTCTTTGCGAATATCCTGAAAGGTCCGCTGATGGCGCTGGCCCGCGACATGGCGGCAGTCACGCAAGAGGGGGGATTCGCTATCCTGTCAGGTATCCTGAACGAACAGGCCGACGAGGTTGAGGCGCATTATACTGCGCAGGGTTATCAATCATACCACCGCGAAAGCATTGTCGACTGGACAACCCTCACGCTGCGCAAAAAGGGCGGTTTGAGCTAATTTGACAGGGTTTGCCCTATTCTTGCCACATTTGAGCGCGATGTTGGACACCGTGAAGTGGGGGCTCCGACATTGGAGATGACCATGGCTGCCGCTCAGGTCCCATTTGATAAAAGACTTCACCGCATCGTGCGGAAACATCAGCGCATGCAACATGGCGTAACCTACAAGATCGACCATTCGGGTATGATCGTGGCGCGCCCCCGTCTTTATAATCCGAAATTCCCGCTCAAAGGCCTCCTGATAGTTCTGGCGACAGCCTTTGTGTTGAAAGGCTACATGCTGGCCAGTCTCGGTGCCGGTGTCTACGACGACAAGGTCGCTTTGCTTCAGCAGGGCACGGCGGTCGAAAAGATCGGTGCATGGGTCATGCAGTCCGATCCGGCTACCGAATTCGTAGCCGCCCGTCTGGCAGATATCGGCGTCTGAACGCGACGTCAGGCAGCACGTCGTCCACTGGACACAACAAAGCCGCGCACCGGATGGGGCGCGGCTTTCGTCTTGACGAGGTTCGTGTTCAGCGGATGAACGTGCCGCGTGAGACAGAGTTGATGTCAGAAGCGTTCAGTCCGATGTCCATCAGTTCGCGCTGGGTCAGTTTGCCAAGTGCGTTGCGGGTCAGGCGGGCGTCGTTCCAGTCGCGCATCGAGACGAAAGCACGCTGAATGAAGGAGGCAACATCGTTGTCGAAGGAAGCGGTGCGGGTATAAACGTGGGCGGTCATTGCAGTGGTCCTAGGGAGGGAGGAATATTGATCTTTTGGTGTCTAAGCTGCACATATTTACGGCAGTGCGAAAACACCAATGCCGTTTCGGCAAGGTCGTCATGCGATTCTGGCATGGCTGTCTGCGCAGGACGCTTGGTATCTGTTCGCGTTTTGTGCTAATCCCTTTCCAACGATAAGAATAATGACAAGAACAAGGGGCAAGCGGCATGCGGGTAATCGGGATTGATCCGGGGTTGCGCAACATGGGCTGGGGTGTGATCGAAGTTTCCGGCTCGCGTCTGTGCCATGTGGCCAACGGGGTCTTGCATGGCGCTGGCGACGATCTGGCGGCACGCCTGCTGACGCTGTTCGAGGGGTTGACCGATATCCTAGCGACGCATCAGCCCGATACGGCAGCGATCGAACAGACCTTCGTGAACAAGGACGGGGCGGGGACGCTGAAACTGGGTCAGGCCCGGGGTGTGGCACTTTTGGCAGTGGCGCAGGCGGGCCTCAGGGTCGGGGAATACGCGCCCAATGCGGTCAAGAAGGCCGTGGTGGGCGTCGGCCATGCCGACAAGCATCAGGTCGGCCACATGGTCGCGCTGCAACTGCCGGGTTCGAAGGCCAAGGGCGCCGATGCAGCCGATGCGCTGGCAATCGCGATCTGTCACGCCCATCACGTGCAATCGGCAGGCCACCTGTCCGCCGCGCTGGCGAGGGCTGGCGCATGATCGGCAAGATTTCCGGCAACCTCGACTATCGCGCGGCCGATCACATCCTGATCGACGTGCGGGGCGTGGGCTATGTCGTCTACGTCAGCGACCGCGTAATGGCGGGGCTGCCGGCCAACGGCACTGCGGTGGCGCTATATACGGACCTGTTGGTGCGCGAAGATAATCTCCAGCTTTTCGGGTTCACCACGCTGGTTGAAAAGGAATGGCACCGGTTGTTGCTTAGCGTGCAGGGGATCGGGGCGAAGGCCTCGTTGGCGATCCTTGGTGCTCTTGGTGCGGAGGGGGTCAGCCGCGCCATCGCACTGGGTGATTGGTCATCGGTCGCCAAGGCCAAGGGCGTCGGCCCGAAGACGGCGCAGCGTGTGGTGAACGAATTGAAGGACAAGGCACCGGGCGTCATGGCCATGGGCGGATCGCTGGCCGAGGCGGCGGGCGATGTGGTCCTTGAGCCCGTGGCCCCGTCCAAACCCGCGACGCCGAGAGCCAAACAAGGCAATCCGGCACAGTCCGAGGCGCTGTCGGCGCTGGGCAACCTTGGCTATGCGCCGGGCGACGCGGCAGGTGCCGTGGCGCAGGCGATGGACGATACGCCCGATCTGGACACGAGCGGGCTGATCCGGGCCGCGTTGAAGCTGCTGGCGCCGAAAGGGTGACGCTTGCGCATGACCTTCACGGACGGCAAACGTGGCAGACATGACTGATCCCGATCCCCTGATGCGCCCCGACCCGCAACCCGAGGACGGCGACCGTGCCCTGCGTCCGCAGGTCCTGGAAGAATTCATCGGCCAGGCCGAGGCCCGCGCAAACCTGCGCGTCTTCATCGAAAGCGCCAAGATACGCGGCGAAGCGATGGACCACACCTTGTTTCATGGCCCGCCCGGTCTGGGCAAGACGACGCTGGCGCAGATCATGGCGCGCGAGCTGGGCGTGAACTTCCGGATGACGAGCGGGCCGGTGCTGGCCAAGGCGGGGGATCTGGCCGCGATCCTGACCAATCTGGAAAAGCGTGACGTGTTGTTCATCGACGAAATTCACCGCCTCAACCCAGCGGTGGAAGAGGTGCTTTACCCCGCGCTGGAGGATTTCGAACTGGACCTCGTGATCGGTGAGGGGCCGGCGGCGCGGACGGTGCGGATCGAATTGCAGCCTTTCACGTTGGTGGGGGCGACGACGCGGATGGGGCTTTTGACGACGCCGCTGCGCGACCGGTTCGGCATCCCGACGCGTCTGGAGTTCTACACCGAGGACGAATTGCACCAGATCGTGACGCGCGGCGCGCGGCTGATGGGATCGCCCGCCTCGGATGAAGGCGCGCGCGAGATCGCGCGCCGTGCACGCGGCACGCCACGCATCGCCGGGCGGCTGCTGCGGCGGGTCGTGGATTTTGCCGTGGTCGAAGGCGACGGGACGGTAACGCAGGCCATCGCGGACCGCGCGTTGACGCGGCTTGGCGTGGATCACCTGGGGTTGGACAACGCCGACCGTCGCTACCTGCGCCTGATCGCGATGAGCTATGGCGGCGGGCCGGTGGGTGTCGAGACCCTGAGCGCGGCACTGTCCGAAAGCCGCGATTCCCTGGAAGACGTGATCGAGCCTTACCTGTTGCAAAAGGGCCTGATCCAGCGCACCCCGCGCGGGCGCATGCTGGCGCAGGACGCGTGGCGGCATCTGGGACTGGATGCGCCAAAAAGTCATTCCGATCTTTTCGGAGCATAGGCCGGAGCCTCCGGCGGGGATATTTTGGGGCAAGATGATGATGGAACCTTCGCAAATCGAGACCTTGTTCACACGCAAGGACGGCACCTATCTTTGTGCGCGCTGGGGGCGGCCCATCGCGCCCGTTGTGTTCGGCGTGGACGATGAAAGCCTGCGTGTCTTCAAGGGAGCCATCGAGGCCGTGGTCAGCCTTGCGGATCACGAGATGGCCGAGACCGATCCCGAGCTTGGGGCCAACATGATGGTCTTTTTCTGCAAGGATTGGGATGAACTGCCCGAGGTGCCACATCTGGACCGCCTGGTGCCCGATCTGCACCCGCTGGTGGACAAGCTGAAAAGGGCCGATGCGAACCAGTACCGGATCTTCCGGTTCGATCCGCAGGGCGCGATCTGCGCGGTGTTCGTCTTTCTGCGGCTCGATGAGCATCTGGCGGCTGTGTCGGCGGATACCATCGCGCTGTCGCAGGCTGTGCAGTCGATCCTGCTGTGGTCGGATATGGCCTTTACCGAAACCTCGCCGCTTGCCGCTGTGGACGGCACGACGGTGCTGCGCCCCGACATCGCCGCCGTCATCCGTGCGGCCTATGACCCTGTCATGCCGGCGGTTGCGCAGGATGCGTCCCACGCCCTGCGGCTGGCGGCCAGACTGGAGCCCTTGCAATGACCCATCGTCTGCCGGTCCGCGTCTATTACGAAGACACCGATATGGGCGGGATCGTCTATTACGCGAATTACCTGAAATACATCGAACGGGCGCGGTCGGAACTGGTCGAGGATCTGGGGCTGGACCAGAAGAGAATGAAGGACGAGGACGGCATCGTCTTCGTCGTGCGCCGGGTCGAGGCCGATTATCTGGCACCCGCACGGCTTGACGACCGGCTGGAGGTCGTCACCACGCACCGGCACGAAGGGAGGTCGCGCTGGGTCTTCGACCAGGAGGTTCAGCGTGACGGGCAGGTGATCTTTCGGGCGGTTGTCACTGCACTTTGCATGACGCTGGCGGGGCGGCCCACACGGCTTCCGGCGGAACTTCGCTCAAAACTGGATGGGAATCCCTAGTCGGTCACGCCGCTTTGCGTGGATATTCCGGGGATCAGTCGTTATACCCGTTACCAACAGAGCCATTAAACGGCCCGACAGAGAGCAGAGCCATGGAAACCGCAGCAGATTTCACCATGTGGGCGCTATTTGCGCGTGCGACAATCATCGTAAAACTGGTGATGATCATGCTCATCGCCGCCTCGGTCTGGTGCTGGGCCGTGATCATCGACAAGATCGTCCAGTACCGCCGTGCCCGCAGGGATGCAGCAACCTTCGATCTTGCGTTCTGGTCGGGCGAGCCGCTGGACGAGTTGTTCGACCAGATCGGTGCCACGCCGCGCGGCGCCTCCGAGACGATCTTTGCCGCCGGGATGACGGAATGGCGCAGATCGCACCGGCAGGACGGAGCGCTGATCGCGGGGGCACAGGCGCGGATAGACCGGGCGATGGACGTGGCGATCCAGCGCGAGTCTGCCAAGTTGCAAAAGGGCCTGCCGGTGCTGGCGACGGTCGGGTCGACCGCGCCTTTCGTCGGTCTTTTCGGGACGGTCTGGGGCATCATGAACGCCTTTATCGAGATCGCCGAACAGCAGAACACCAACCTTGCCGTCGTGGCCCCCGGTATCGCGGAAGCGCTGCTTGCGACGGGTCTTGGCCTTCTGGCCGCCATCCCGGCTGTCATCTTCTATAACAAGCTGTCTGCGGACAGTGACGGCATCATCAACGGCTACGAGGCTTTTGCCGATGAATTCGCCACCATCCTCAGCCGCCAGCTGGACAGCTGACATGGGTGCTGGTGTCATGAAATCCGGAGACGACGGAGGTGGACGGCGCAGGCGGCGCGGCGGGCGGCGGACGCAGCCGATGGCCGAGATCAACGTCACACCCTTCGTCGATGTCATGCTTGTCTTGCTGATCATCTTCATGGTCGCGGCCCCCTTGCTGACGGTTGGGGTGCCGGTTCAGATGCCGGAAACGGCGGCGAATGCGCTTCCGTCCGACGAGGAAGAGCCCCTGGCGGTCACGATCCTTGCCGATGGCACGCTGGAGATCCAGAATACGCCCACCGGCGACGCAGAGTTGATAGGCCGCCTTCAGGGCATCGCTGCAGAACGCACGACGGACCGGATATTCCTGCGCGCGGACGGGGCCAACGACTGGAACCGCGTGGCGCAGGTGATGGGTGCGCTGAATGCGGCAGGCTTTTCCAACATCGGACTGGTGACGGACATCGGCGGGCCTTCATTCGACGGGTCGGACGGGTAGGGGGCGATGCAGACCCCCGGCACCTACATATCTGGCGCGGCGCACCTTGGCCTGATCGTCTGGCTGATCGCCGGATGGGGGTTTTCCTCGACTCCTCTGGACTTCGAAGTGGCCGATGTGTCTGTCGTTACGGGCGAGCAATACGCGGCACTTGTCGCTGCAACGACGCCCAATCCCAGCGATGTGGAGCCAGACGCGCCCGCCGCTCCTGTCGAAGAGCCGGCCCCTGCCGTGGCACCCGTCGAAGATACGCCGCCGCCGGTAGCGCCGGAACCCGTTTCGCCCCCGGCAGAGGAACAGGCTCCGCCCGAGGCGCCTGTTCCGCCCGCGCCGCCTGAAGACATTGCGGACACTCCGCCCGAGATTGCGGCACCCTCAGAGCCCGAGCAGCAGGTCTTTGCGCCCTTCGTCTCGGAGCGCCCGCAACCGCGACCTGCCGAACGGATTTCGCCGGAACCCGTCGCACCGCCACCGCCCGACGTGGACACGGCCCCCGAGGTTCAGGATTCCGCCAGCGAGGAGGCCGCCCCCGACGCGCCGGAAGTGACCGAGCCCGAGACGGAAGCCGCCCCCGAAGAGACCGCGACTGAGATCGTGACCGAGGCGGATCGGCCGTCAGGTGCGCTGACGACCAGCCTGCGCCCGCAGGTCCGCCAGAACCGGCCCGCGCCTCAGCCCGAGCCCGAGCCCGCGCCACAGGTTGCCGAGACAGCGCCGGACGCGCCCGAGACATCGACGGATGAAGATGACATTGCGGCGGCTCTCGAAGCGGCGACTGCGTCAACACAAGAGCCGAACGTGCCGCAAGGGCCGCCGATGACATCGTCAGAGCGCGAGGGTTTCCGTATTGCGGTCAACCGCTGTTGGGTCGTTGATCCGGGGTCTCAGGCTGCCAACGTGAAAGTCACTGTCGGCTTTTCGCTGAGCCAGTCAGGTCAGGTGATTGGGGATATCAGGCTTGTTGGAGCCGAAGACGGAACGCCTGCCGGTCAGCAGAACGCGTTTGAACGCGCACGTCGTGCCATTCTGCGGTGCCAGGGCAGCGGCTATGATCTGCCGGCAGACAAATATGGCCAATGGCAGGAAGTAGAGATTACCTTCGACCCGACGGGCATGCGCCAGCTATGAAACCGGCAAGCCTCCGCGCAGGGGCGATAAACGACTCCATTTCCGCTTGCGCCTGTCGCATATACACTGAAACGGGCGATACAGCCCGGTGATTGAGGATCGAACGATGTTGACCCGTATTTTCGCACTTCTGATGGCCGTTTTTATGGCGGCACCCGCGCTTGCGCAGGATGGCCCGTTGCGCCTGACGATCACCGACGGTGTGATCGAGCCGCTCCCTTTTGCCATTCCAACCTTTGAGGCAGAGACGTCCGGGTCAGAGCAGCTGGCGCAGGATATTACGCGGCTTGCGGCGCAGGATCTGACCAACACCGGCCTTTTCCGGGAAATTCCCGCCAGCGCCTTCATCAGCAATCCTGCGGGGTTCGGCACGCCGCTGCAGTTCGCGGACTGGCGGGCGATCAACGCGCAAGCGGTCATTCGGGGTGCGGTCGCAGTGAATGGCGATCAGGTGTCGGTCAAGTTCCGGCTTTATGACGTCTTCACGGGCGAGGAACTGGGCGAAGGGCTGCAATTCGCGGGCACGCAGCAGGGCTGGCGCCGCATGGCGCACAAGGTCGCGGATGCGGCCTATAGCCGGATCACGGGTGAGGGTGGTTATTTCGACAGCCGTGTTGTCTTCGTGTCGGAAAGCGGCCCCAAGGATAACCGCCAAAAGCGGTTGGCGATCATGGATTACGACGGGGCGAATCTGCAGTATCTGACTGACAGTTCGTCCATCGTTCTGGCCCCGCGCTTCAGCCCCCGTGGCGACCGCGTGCTTTACACTACCTATGAAAGCGGCTTTCCACGGATCAACGTTCTCGATGTCGCCAGTGTGGGGCGCCAGCAGGTGAACACGGCTGAAGGCGAAATGGCGTTCAGTCCGCGGTTTTCCAGCGACGCTTCGCGGGTGATCTACAGCCTGACCAACGGTGGCAACACCGACCTTTACATCACGGACATCGCCAGCGGTCAGCACACCCGTCTGACCGAGGCGCCGTCGATCGAAACCTCGCCCAGCTTTTCGCCCGACGGTACACAGATCGCGTTCGAAAGCGATCGGTCGGGAACGCCGCAGCTTTATATCATGCCTATCGGCGGCGGTGAGTCGCGGCGTATCTCTTTCGGTGACGGGCGCTATGGCACACCCGTGTGGTCGCCGCGCGGTGACCTGATCGCCTTTACCAAGCAGAACGCGGGCCGCTTTCACATTGGCGTGATGCGGACCGACGGATCGGAAGAGCGGTTGTTGACGGCCTCGCCACTGGATGAGGGTCCGACGTGGTCGCCCAACGGGCGCGTCTTGATGTTCACGCGCGAAAGCCTTGGTGCGAGCGGGACTTCGTCGCTTTACACCACCGACGTGGGCGGTCTGAACCTGCGCGCGGTGCCGGTCGAGGGCGGTGCATCGGATGCCGGCTGGGGTCCGTTACAGCCCTGAAACATTGATCGTTAGTAATTCCCTCGGAGGACGCATTTTGCTAACCTTGCGTTCAAGAGCAGCATGACAGAGGACGACCCCGCATGACATTCACGACCAAGGCCCTTGTGGTCCTCTTGGCCCTCGCGACAACCGCTTGCACACGGCCCGACCGTTTTGGTGGCGCGGATGGTGCAGATGGAATGGCGGGTGCGAATGCAGGGGCGGCTGCAAATGCCGGCCCGCAGGGGGCAGCAGGTGACCCCAGCAGCCCGCAGTATTTTTCCCAGACCATCGGAGACAGGGTGCTTTTCAGTGTCGACAGCATCGCGTTGACGCCGGAAGGGCGCAGCACACTTGACGGTCAGGCGCAGTGGCTGCAGACGAATTCGGACTACCTGGCGATTATCGAAGGCCACGCCGACGAGGTGGGAACCCGTGAATACAACATCGGCCTTGGCAGTCGCCGGGCCAACGCGGTCCGCGAGTATCTGGTGTCACGGGGCGTGCCGACCAGCCGTCTGCGCACCATCAGCTACGGCAAGGAACGCCCGATCGAGGTATGTTCAGACGAATCCTGCTACTCACGCAACCGGCGTGCCGTGACCGTGATCTCAGTCGGATCGATGAGCTGATCCATGTGGCGTAATCTGGTCCTTGCAGCCTGTCTTGCCGCCGCGTCCCCAGCGATGGCACAGGATACGACTCTGGCGGATATTCGACAGCAGCTGGCGGCGTTGTACAGCGATATTCAGGGGCTCAAGACCGAGCTGTCCACGACGGGCGGTCTGACACAGGGCGCGCAAGGCAACACGCCGCTGGATCGTCTGAACAACATCGAAAACGAATTGCAGCGTCTGACGTCCAAGACCGAAGAGCTTGAGTTCCGCGTCAACCGGATTACGGTCGATGGAACCAACCGGATCGGCGATCTCGAATTCCGCCTCTGCGAGTTGGAAGAAGGCTGTGACATCAGCTTGCTTGGCGATACGCCGTCACTGGGTGGCGTGGACAGTGCCGCACAGGTGCCGCTTGCGGATCCGGCTCCGCAGACGGGCGGCACGCCGTCTCTTGCCATCGGTGAACAGAACGACTTTACGCGGGCGCAGGAGGCGCTCGCGGACGGTGACTTTCGCCGGGCCGCAGACATCCTTACGGCCTTCAGCCAGACCTATCCGGGCTCGCCCCTAGGGCCGGAAGCCTCGTTCATGCGCGGCGAAGCGCTGGATGCAACGGGCGATACGTCCGAAGCGGCGCGGGCCTATCTGGAAAGCTTCGGTGCCGATGCCCAGGGGCCGTTCGCGGCGCGTGCGCTGACGAAACTGGGCGCGTCGCTTGGTGCGATCGGACAGACGACCGACGCCTGCATCACCCTGGCGGAAGTCGAGGTCCGGTTTCCGGGCAATCCGGCGGTCGCTGATGCACAGTCCGCGATGTCCAATCTGGGATGCCGCTAGGGCCCACCTTGCCCGAGCGCTTTGCGGACAGCATGGGCGCGCTTCTGGGGCCTGACTTTCCAACATCTCTTGGCCTAGCCGTCTCTGGCGGGGGGGATTCAATGGCGATGCTGCATCTGGCAGCGGGTTGGGCGCACCGCTTTGGGGTGGGCCTGCGGGTTGCGACCGTCGATCATGGTCTGCGTCCTGAAAGCGCTGCCGAGGCACGGTTGGTCGCGGACGAAGCACAAGGTCTGGGGGTGCCCCATGACGTGCTGCACTGGCGGGACCAGCCCACGGGAAATCTTCAGGATGCCGCGCGCCGTGCGCGATACCGGTTGCTGTCCGAATGGCTGGCGGGATCACGGCACCTTCTGGTTGCCCATACTGCCGACGATCAGGCCGAAACCCTGCTGATGCGACTGGCAAGAGGATCGGGTGTCGACGGGTTAAGTGCCATGCGACCCATGACAAGGCGCGACGGAATGGTGCTGGTGCGGCCGCTTCTGGGCGAACGCCGGGCCGCTCTTCGTCATCATGCCAAAACGCTGAATATCCCCATCGTCGACGACCCAAGCAACGAGGACGACCACTATGGCCGCGTGCGGCTGCGCCGGTTGATCGGCCAAGAGGGGCTGGACGTGGACACATTGGGCGCGACCGCCCGACGCATGGCCCGGGCGCAAGAGGCGCTTTCGGTGCGCGCGCTGTCGATCGCACGCACCGTTCTGGGTAATGCGGGACAGGGCACGGACGTCGTGATGATCGACCGCGACCCCTTCGCGCAGATCGAATCCGAGACCCAGATGCGGATTCTGGCGGCGACACTGCAGGCGTCCAGCGGAGCGGGTTACAGACCGCGGGAAGCCGCGCTGGAAGCCGGGCTTCAGACGTTGCTGGACGGTGGGACCGTTACGCTGCACGGGGCCATGGCAGTTGCACGGGGCAAATGGATTTTCGTGGGGCGTGAACCCAAGGCCGTCGCGGAACGCGCGGTGCCGACGGGTGAAAAGAGTGTCTGGGACAAGCGCTGGAGACTGGATACGCGGAATATCGCAGATGCAGAGATTCGGGCTTTGGGGCCGGAGGGGGCGCAACAACTGCGTGATGCCGGTGCGAACCTGCCGCAGAATCCGCCCCTTCCGGCGGTCTTTTGGCACGCTCAACCGGCGATCTGGCGCGCAAATCACCTTCTGGCCTTCGGGTCGGCTCGCTTTGGTCTTGAATATGGCATACAGTCTCCGGACACCTGCGGCATTTGCTTCAGTCACCTGAAACCGCATTGAAGATCGGGCTCAAACGCCTATTTATATTCTAACGACGCGCCTCGCGCGCAAACAATTCTCCAAAAAGGGGGCCTGACTTTGGGCAACGCACGTAATCTCGTCTTCTGGGTCGTTCTGTTCTTGCTGGTGCTGGCGCTTTTCAATCTGTTCAGCGGCGGCGCAGGCAACACGGCCAGCAACGCGAAAAGCTACTCTGAATTCGTAGCGGCGGTCGATAGCGACAACGTCGCGAACGTCCGTCTGGACGGAGAGCGGATCGTATTCACGCAGAACGACGGGCGCGACTACGTGACGATCAAGCCGCAAGACGCCAACGTCACCGACCTCCTGATCTCCGAGGGCGTTCCGATCGAAGCGGAAAGCCAGGAGCAGTCTGCTTTGGCAAGCTTCCTTTTCGCGCTTGCACCCTTCCTCTTGCTGATCGGTGTCTGGATCTACTTCATGAACCGGATGCAGGGTGGCGGCAAAGGTGGCGCTATGGGCTTTGGCAAGTCGAAGGCCAAGCTTCTGACCGAAAAGCACGGGCGCATGACGTTCGACGAAGTGGCTGGCATCGACGAGGCCAAGGAAGAAC
>Ga0307931_1000098_pt1 | contig 46513 bp, 41 predicted proteins | sample OrgLakmetageno47_FD_201816 | JGI IMG/M metagenome (GOLD analysis project Ga0307931, IMG submission 201816) | Saline water microbial communities from Organic Lake, Antarctica - #47 | ecosystem: Environmental > Aquatic > Non-marine Saline and Alkaline > Saline | place: Antarctica: Organic Lake...
GCGCTGAAACGATAATGACAAGAAGAATCAAGAAGGCTTAGGTGCGCTTGAAAAAGAAAGGCGCATTCGAGTGATGTGCGCCTTCTCATTTTTGCGCAGGTCTTGTGGAAGCGTTACATTGAGTTTGAGATTGAGGTGGCGAAGGTTGAACGCGAAGAACAGGGCGACGTTGATGACGAGGACGGCGCGCGTGGGCAAAAAGTGAGGAATTGAACGCAAAGGCGCACTTCCTTTTGTTGCTCTCTATTGTAATCGTGTATTTCTCCTTCACTACATTCTCTCGCACTCACGCTCAGCTATGTCTTCCCTTTCCCATCGAAGTTTCCTGTTGCTTCCTTCTTGATTGCTGCCGCCCTTCTCTTGCTTAATCCTCTTTTACCTCTCACTCACGTACCACTTCTCAAGGTGCGTGAGCTCTATGAGCGCCTCTTGGACCGCACGCAGCACGTGAAGGTGTGGGCGTCTTACGCGGCCTTTGAAGCGTCCAAGGATGTCCCCGATGGCACCGGCAGCGTTGGGGTCGGAGGCGGCCTGACTGCAGCAAGGGCTATTTACCGCCGCGCCTACGAGGCGCTCAAGGTGTGAAAGACAGAGAGAGTTGCTGGTGTGTGTTTGGATCTCGCCTTCAACGAGATAGGATAACGATTTAGGGGCATGCGTTTTCGATATTATGATAGGGGAGGAAATGAGATTTATGAGAAGATGGACATTCCAGCAGAGAAGAGAAGAAGAAAAAGAGAAAGATTTGGTTGCGCAGTTGAGCTCTGAACTGCGTCTCGTTTCTCATCCTCCTAATTTTCGTACCCTATGATTAACTTGTTGCCACCCTCCTTTGTACCCACCAGGCGTCCGGCGAGAAGGAAGACCGTGTGGTCTTGCTCGAAGGTTGGCGCGACCTGGAGAAGCGCGCCCCTCGCAAGCTCCAAGCGCTGCAAGAAGTCACTTCCATGATGCCCAAGAAAGTGAAGAAACGCCGCGCCATCGCCGGCGGCGGCACGGGCGGTGAAGACGAAGGCTGGGAGGAGTACTACGATTACCACTTCCCCGACGACCGAGATGCCCCTGTCAACCTCAAGCTCCTGGAAATGGCCAGGCTCTGGAAAACCACAGGGCAAATTCCGGCGGCACCCACACCGGCGGCAGCGCCGGCGCTTACCGAAGAAGAAGAAGGAGCCGTGAGTGCCACAGGAGACAGAGGTGAAGCGGAAGAAGGCAATCCAGCGGCCAAGAAGGCTCGGACGGATGCTGCCGAAATCGACCTGGAAGACGAGTAATCAACAAGAAGGCCCATTTGCGCTAACCCAAAGAAAGTTCTGATGCGCCGTATCAATTTTACGAAGCTCATTAGCCGATTTATGGATCGTATAGATAGCGCACATAGCTGAAGAGAGGCCACTCTAATCAAGCCTACTCCCTAATCGCTATCTTCAGGCTTAAAGACGCCCTGATTGCAACTGGGTTGGAATTGGAATCGGAGCATGTACTATGTACTTTATACCGCCCATTTGTATCAACACCAGCGTGGAATTTTGGAACTTCAAGATTTCCTACTTCGTAACTGTCTTTCGATTTCGACCTTGAGACGTGGGCTTCTGTTTCTGCGGTCTTGTTTCTCTATCGAGGGTGGGTGTGGATATGGGTACGTCAGCACTAACTGGCCTAGCTAGGCAATATGTGGGAAATTCAAAGTACTTGGCGTCAAATCTTCGATTGAAACCACCACTGAAGTCTGAAGAATTTAAGGCCCTTCCTGGTATGACTAGTTATACGATTGAGTGTGCGCCGGTTCCGTTCTCTTAAATCACGCTCAGCAGCAAGTGTAATGTCCAAGTGGAACAAAATACAAGCCTTTCATAATGCTACACCTCATCTCATGTGTCCACCAAATCGTTTAGTTTGACCTTCTTTGCTGCTACCGTTAAACGTCATTCGGATCTTTGGGGATCACGCAACAACAACCGATGCACGAAATTGCGCATAGTAAGAAGGCTAATAAGAAGGGAAAGAAGACGTACCCGATTTCTGCCGGCACAACAGCGATGTATGACGCAATTCTGTTCACCAGCACAAAGTTATGACGGATTAGAACAGTAGACTTAAATCTGTTGGTACGCAGTAAGTCACTAATCTTTGAGATGGGGGCAAGGTAAATAGACTCACACAAATAAGGTCATCAAAATACACATGCTACGGTGCACGCGGCGATTCATGCCAAGCCATTTTTTCCGCTCGCCAGTGCTCAAGTCAAACGCGGCTGTTTTTGGCGTTTCTTCGAGTTTATTGTTGGATTGCGCAGAAGAGCGTGAACGGCTCGGAATTGGTGGTTCATTCGCCGACTCTGAAGTATTCCCTTCTCTCGGACTATTGCTTTCTTCGACTTCTCTATCACTACCACTACTTGGAGATAAACTCCTCGGAGCTGTAGATTTATTAGATGAAGCTTCCTCAGCACTTCCTGGAGTATTAATCAAAATCATGTTGTCACTTGACTTAAGAAATTCAAGGACTGTGGTGTAAAAAGTATCACAGAAAAAAATTCACCTCTTTTCTCGACGGCTTTGGCTCGGACAGTCCTCACAAACACTGTAAGCACGCACCACGACACGAAAGCAAGAAACCACACAGGTCAGTTTAATGGCGATATTCGAGTGGTCGTTGACGTGAAGTAAATAATTCAAACCTTGCTCTAGAGTGGGTTGCGATACAGAGTAGTCGGAGAGCCCAAGTTCTTCATGTTTATCTTCAAGAGCTGTAAAAATTGTGCGCAAATATTTACATTGATATTGAGGTGTTAGGGTTTCAGGAAAAGTAGTCCAATAACATTCATACGTGACCTGCAAACGCCGTTCCAACGTGTATTGACTCTCGTGGTACACGATAAGTCAAGAGGCCACCATTATCCGAGATGAAATCCGCATCAGGAAACATGTTCAGCACATATTCAGTAATAGCATTGACGCGTTTTGGATCATCAGGCAAGGCAGCACCACCTAACGGGCTCAGCCTCAAGACAAGATCGTATCCACCACCGAACTTATGCTTGAGATGCTCCGATGTACCCAAAGCCTCAAGTTGGCCCTGAACCATAATTCCGGTTCGACTGCACCTGACAAAATGAGCAGGGGTAATTGAGCTTAGATCCGAATCCCAAATCGCAGACCTTTCCGAGAAGATTGTGTGAATGAGAATATCATACGGCAAGCAAAGCAAAAGTCATTATAATTCGGCAGTACGCTTAATCATTATGACGTACAAGGCCTCGGCCTCTTCCATGCTGTGCGTGGTCAGTAACACTGCTCGGGAGCTCATCGTCTTGATAAGAGTGTTCCTATGCAGAGAAAGGGTGTCAACAACAGGCGCATAGTGAAGTTGACTTTCGTACTCAGATAGAAGGGCAAAGAGATTTTCGTTTCCCTAGGAACGTCAAAAGGGCATGCACTTACCACAAGTTACGCCGAGAAACTGGGTCAAGTCCCGAAGAGGGTTCGTCAAGAACCACAACTCCGGGATTGCCAATGAGAGCAATAGCCACACACTAAAATAAATATCGAGTGATGAGATTAAACAAGCAAGTTTCAGCAAAATTGGAACGTTAGAGAGGATACAAAAAATCAATCTAGACCACAAACCAATTTGCGCTTCATTCCGCCACTGAGTTGGCCTGCAAGCCGTGTCGCATACGGACCGAGCTCCAGTCGTTCAACGCAGCTTTGTACCACTTTCTCCAACTGACTAGGGGGCACCCCGCGCACACGTGCAAATAGCCTCAAATGATCAGTACACGACAGCTTCTCCCAAAGTGTATTGTGCTGTGTTACAACTCCTAAGTGCTTCGAGGCCTCTGTGAAATCAGTTCCGACGGAATGTCCTTCAATGTGAACGCTTCCTGCATTCGGATACAAGACGCGCATTACACATAAGATGGCCGTTGTTTTGCCAGCACCATTAGCACCCAAAAGTCCAAAGAGCTCGCCATGCATTATACCCAAATTGAGGGCCTTAACTGCTTCAAGCGGGGGTTCTGCTCCCTTTCCAGGAAATAACTTGCGCAGATTGGCAAAGCGCAGGGAGTGGGCTGATTCACTTCGCGTGAGAACATTTATCCGCTCAGCTGCGACATCATCGTCGAGATTACGCAGTTCACCTTCAGGCATTTGGAACTCCCGCTCTTGTAACGGAAGGAAGTCTCGCCGATCAATGAAATAGGTGGCGACAGCAAATACAATGGCTTCTCCCGCAATAATGATAATGATTTGCCAGTAGGGAGGTACAACGCACAACTCACTCCGAACTTCCGAGCACACGCCTGTTATTCTCAGGACTCCAATGCACAAGGCTCCATGAGGAGAACAAACCGCAATTCCTCTTAGAATGTTCAGTGGCACCGTTTCGTCCGAAAAATACACCAAATCAGTGCCTGCCAATGGGAAGTGAGTATCGTAGGAATACCCATGTTAGAGCAGATTCGAGACACACGGGTGCATTGGAAAATAATTGGCTGTGCTCTGAACAAGTGATAGATCTATCCTGAAAGCCATATCAAGTACTCACCTAATGGTCCGAAGCCGTACCAAAACATTGCCACAAGAATAACTGGAAGAAATGCCAAAACAATGCTGAAAAATGGCATTGTTGCTATTGCAAGTCTCGGCGATGAAAAGAAAAACGACAACATAGCGCAGAAGCAGATAAGTTGGGCCGTGGACAGGAGCAGAAGCCAAAGTAGTTTCCCGCCCTCCACCATCGATGTCAAGTAATCGTCTCTAGATTCCTCAACTGGAGGCGGAACGTACGCACAAATCAGTGCTATTATGTAAAGAAGTACACCCGGAATTACAAGAAGGGTGTACTCTCCCAAGAATGTGCCAATCCAATATGAACGCGGCTCAAGACCAATTATTGTAAGAATGTTACGGAGCTTGGAAGTACGTTCGAAAACAATGCCATCCGAAACCAATGAAACCACTGGTAGATAGCCAGCAGCGACAATGAGGCTCATTACGATATTACTCTGCAAATCTCCTGGAGTTCCAAGAACTCCAAACACATTCAATAGAAATCCAATCAGACCTACGATGAGGGGAAAGCTGGTGAATGCCACAGCCCGGAAAATATCATTTCTAGCTAACGCCATGCGCCGCCTCCACAAGCCATTCACTTGCTTTCGAAGTGTGACTCCTCGGTCAAAGTCATCTCCAAAATTCATTGCTTCATCGTCAGACTGTTTGATCTCGCCACCAAAATCAGCTGATTCAGGGATATCACGATCGCCACCCGTTTTCAAGAATACTTCTTCGAGGGATGAGATACTCACACCGTACCTGCATGTATGTTGATAGAGGTAACGCACAAAATCAAATTATTACTTACTAGATGTAAGTAAAGGAAAGTAATATTCACTCCATAGACATATATGCGACGGGAACGGCACCTACCCGAGCACGCCGAAGTTGGACATCTGTTCATCAAGAGCAAAAAATAGCTTAGCAAAGTTTCTTGCCTCCGCGAAAGGTAGCATGTAGCATACTCTGGATTCACTACTTTCGCTCTCATTTACTGAAATTCCATCTATGAATTCACTAGCAAAACTTAAAAACTTTGTGACAAGAGGATGCTGCTGAAGTTCGTCGGAGTTCATGGTGTTGCAGCGACTTTCGAAGTGCTCTTTTAGAGCCCCACTCTCCATAGATGTGTAAAGTTTGTAACCTGTGCCAAATTGGCGCTTCAAAAATGTTGACGTTCCCAAACATTTGAGTTGACCTCCACTCATAATCGTGATGCGATCGCCTAGAATATCTGCTTCATCCATGTAGTGCGTAGTCAAAATAATGGTTCGTCCGTGCCGAAGCTCTCGAATCAAATTCCATAGATCTCGTCGGGCAAGTGGATCTAAAAAATGGTTTGCGTGAGGTTGATCATAGGAAGATGAACTTACAGACATGATTGCCTCGGATCAGAAAAGGCAAGTATAAACTTACCCATTCCAGATGTGGGTTCGTCAAGGAGGACGAATCTGCTTCCTCCGCATACTGCTATCGCCACAGACAACTTCCGCTTCATGCCCCCAGAGAGCTCTGCACCCACATAGTCAGCTTGCTTTTGAAGCTGAAACATCTTGAGTAGCTCGTCAGCTTCGGATTCTGCTTCGGAAAAAGTGTACATTTTACCCTTGAGCAAACTGAATAGAACTATGGTCTCACGAATTGTTAATTTTTCGAACAGAACGTCATGCTGAGGACAGACACCAATATTTTTTCGCACGGAAGCAAGATCAGAGTCTAATCGACTGCCATAAATCGTTGTATGCTTGCTTGTGATGTCTGGGGCTGTTATACCGGTGAGACAGTTGATTAATGTCGTCTTTCCTGCCTGCGAAACAAGGTAATGAAGGTAAGATGTCGCCACTTTCTAGTATGTAAAAACAATTACAAAAACTCACCCCATTATGACCGAGCAAGGCAAGGCATTCGCCTTCGTAAAGTAAAAGCGTGAGATCCTTCACTGCGACAAATGAGCCGAAAGTCTTACGCATTCTTTTGATTACCACGCTAGGATCACCAGCAATCGAACGGTCAACTTCTTCACAAGGGAACGAAGCTTCTGCTTCTGTCATTTCAGGATATCTTTCATCATGGTCATCTGAAATGGAATGAGGGCGTCTATTGAACCAATATTGTCGTTGGCACAAAAACCATGGAGCCCTCGTTACGCCATACTCGCTGGGAACCACTTGGCCAAGATACCAGGCAAGAAAAGAGAAGAGGAACATATCTAAAACGAGCATACCCAATATGACACCGAAATCAACAACACTTTCATCGAGTACATCCCCAAACACTCCAGAATGGGTAGCAGTTTCATAATTAAACCTCGTCATCAATCCAATCTGAAGTCCAATAGGCGGTACAAGGCACCATAGAATCTGTTCCGTCACCGTATCGTACAGTTGTGGCACAGTGAATGCAATAACAAAGAAGAAAACAGAGCTTCCGACAAGGACAAAGAACGCCGCCATGCTAGATGCTTGTGGACTATCGAAGCAGGATGCAAGTGCAAAGGACAAAGTTGTGAGTGCGATGATCGAAAAGTACAAGAGAATAAAGAGTTCTCCATAACTTCCATTGCCATGCCCATTCTTGCCTTGACCGCCAACCCAATACAGCCCCAGTGCGGCTGATAGAAGTGTCATCAATGCAGCTAATAGCAGACCTTGTAGGATGGCGTCTATAAAGAAATAGGAGCTCCAGTATGGCAAATTTCGCAAAGACATAATGCGCATCGATTCCAGGAGTTTTGACGCTTTTTCGCCGACTATAGAACCCGTTGTCATTAAGAAAGCCACACTAAACAAGAGAGGAGTAGCAAAAACTTCAATCATACCGCTGCTTCTGAAGGTCGCAAATCCTGTGAACACGCCATAGAGTATCTTAATGACAATCAGTGAGACCAATGGCAAGCAATAATATAAAGTCGATGACGTTGCGCTACGGCTGTTTTCAAGCACTCGTTTCCATGAAAGAAGATAAAATTGTCTTTGAAGCATCCATCGCTCGCTACCCGGCTCTCCCAAAGGCAGACAAGTACAATAACTCCAAAAGCGGAGCCACCAGTTCCTCTTTCTGCTCCCACGATTTTTTTTACCTCCACAAAAGACCCTCTCGCAACAACGAAACCCAATAGTCTCGACCAATAAATTTTCACAACATGCCCAAGACTTTACCATGCAGCCCAGCATGCCCAGGATGAGCACAAGGACGATGATGTACACAATCATAATCAGAGTCTGCGTTCTATAATCGACTGCATAAAGTTTAAAAATGAGAGATAATACAAAGCATTGCAGTAAACAAAAGAGACTTCTTCTCACCAGGATCATATTCTTCATCATCTCGGTCCCGTGGTTGAGCTAGTGCGCCCGCTAGAAACGAGACCCATACAATGAAGCGAACAAAATGAGTAAGGCACCGCATTGCTGACTTTTCAATGAGGTGCTGATTGTACATGATGTCTCATCTTGTCACTTCAACCACACCGAATCACAGACATATTCATTTTCACTCATTTACTCACGACTTAAAATACGGCTTAGTTGTCTTAAAAGTACTTCGAACGAACATGATGGTTAAGTCGAAAACTTGAGATGGAGGATAATATGGTGATCTACCCAACATCTGGATCACATCTCTATTGGGAATCACCGGGAATTATTTTGGTGTGGTAGTTGGTATACTAGCGTAATAGTGCAGGCACTAGTTGGTATAGCTTAATAGTGCCGGCTCAGACAAGGGTGATTTAATTGTCGCTGATTACATAGGTAATCATAGAGCGCGCTATATCGTAACTCGAAAATCGATCTCGTTTTCGGCTTCAATGACTGGTGCCCCAGCCAAGGAAAATGGCTTGAAGAGCCTTCTCCTCTCCCTCATTCCCATTTAAATCCCCTGCAAAATTTAATCGCTGGCACCATAGTTAGCTTCAAAATTTTCATTCTTCGTCTTCAATTGCATTAGAGAAGCATTATAAAGTACCCGGCACAAAACGAGAAATAAGTTCTATACTTCCATAACGGCAGCTCGGACATGCGAGTTCTATTAATTTTTTTACCCCGTAGATTTATGTTACATTCCCTTTCTGACTGTCAGCCCCCTACGTCCTAAGCCTCGGGGCCTGTTTCAGAAATGATTCCATTGTTACTTTACACAAGTCCGGCTTCAGTACACTTATTATTTTGTGCGGGATTTCGATAATAATACAAGGTTTTCTGAACTTCAATATATTTTCTTTGCAGCCCTTTAGAGCCCTAGATGAGGTTGTCGCTCTGTATTTAAAAAAATAATATCCTAGTGCGGCAGATATAAACTGCTTACATAAGCAGATGATTAACCCTTTCGGACCTGCGCCGTTGCCGTCACTTCCAAGGCCACTCAGGAATGTTTTCCTGCTAAGCTCTTCTTCTAGTATAAGCTGCGTTGCTTTGTATCTCTACATCTTAATGTTGGCCCTCTAATTCTGGCGCTTCAGAACCTGCACCGAATTAACCAAAAAATCTCCCGAAATGGAGTAACAATTGAGTTCACGCCCCGCGGTTCTTCCATCCGCAACAACTACGGTAGCGAATACGACGAGATGTGTGAATAGTTTAGGAACCCGAGCCTGGCTTCCGAGCCGGGCAAGGGGATTCCTACATCATGATGCTGCTTGAATGGTTCCCTTCCCTGTATACTTACATCAGTAACGCCGTTTCTCCCCTCAGGGGAGGCGCGGAAAAAGTAGTTTGAGCATACAGCACAGTAGGCCAGTCTTTCATCAGAATCCTCTCAATTATAATTGTTGTTTCGTACGTGGTTCGTTCGTGTCCGACGTATATTTGTGGACGGACCCGTATATATTGGAAGAGAAGTGCTTTTGCTCTGTCCGTACAGCACTCGCATACCAAGAACGGAAATGAGGGCCACGAGCACGGGCCACGGGCCACGGGCCACGGGCCACGGGCCACGGGCACTAAAGGGCGCGCATCAAGCCATCTAGAAAACACAAACGAATAGATCAACTCTAACGAAGAGTTGATGTTTTATGCGACCACGACCAGAAAGTGCCTACCAAGAAAATGTGTCTGTCTGTCTGTGTGTCACATCACATTCTTATCAGGGTACATATGTTCTGACACGTTGTCACTGACATACATAGCGTTACATACTTACGTACATTCATGTTCTGTTGTTTCCACGGGTCGACTCCTGTCATCTTTAAAATAACATCTCCATGGTAGGCTGCGTGCTTACACTAACGTCTCAATAGTGTGATATCACCACAGCGTTCATAGAAGGGGTCGAGAAGGTCGAGCGCAAGCAGTGTGACAACATACATAGTTGATGTTTTGTACCGGCATCCCAAAAGTGCTGTGTGTCCGTCAGTCAGTCACTCTGTTACATCACAGGCACAAAAATCCTTGCGTGCTTGTTCTGACACGTTGTCATATGCTAGCACGTGCTTAACATAGGTTCGCATGCTTACACTATGGTCTCACATGTGTGACTTATGTGTGACTTATGACATGACGATAGCGTTTGTACGTAGTAATCCCATAGATAATTCTGTAGCGCTGTGCAGCAGTAGGTGAGATCAACCATGATGTGCGCTGTGAAGAGCTTGATGGTTTGAAGGTTGAGAACGGTATCGACATAAAAACTCCTTCGTTGATCGTGGCGCGGCGCCCCCGCGCCGCTGCAGTGTGTGCCGCAGCGAACTCGTTGCGCCCCTCAACCGCGCATCGCGCGGGTACCTGAACATGTCTACTAAAGAAGGACGTTGATATAGAGACAGTTCTGGGTTCTGGGCACGACCCAGAATGACTTATGGCAAAAGCTCAGAGATGGACGAAATGGAGGCGCTTAGGGCGGAAAATAATACTCTGAAAGCGGGGCGAGCAGAATCCATGAAAGTTGCGGCGCGTTTGTCTCGCACGCAAGCAGAGCTTAAGGCATGCAAGTTGGACTTGTGGTCGAAGGAAGAACAGCTCTTGGATGCACGGGCAGCATTTGAGACACGCGGCATTCAACATCTCGATGCTGCAATGACAAAAATTAAGCAATTAAGAGTTGACCGGGCGGCCGCTGTCAAGCGCGCGGAGGCAGCTGAGGCTCAGGTGCATGAGGCATAAATTATTGTAATCTAGTTCGTAATTCTCAGGGATAAGCACCAACCGTTTTGATTGCTCAGTTCAATGGACATTGATCGTGTGGTTGTCCTGTTATCAGGTACAAGGTCTTGAAGAGGATGTAGCCTTTGCACAGAGCGAGAAATCACGGCTCGCGCAGGAGCTAGCCCTTGCTGAAGAGCGCGCTACGGAAGCCACCGTTGATTTGCACAAATGGCAGCGAAATATGACCACAGAGGAGAGCTGTAGGCGCATGAACAGTGAAACACGCATCGGAAACGATTTGCTAAACCAAGCAGGCACACGCCGTGTCGACGATACATTGGACCACAGAGACAATCAGGCTGAAAGTGGTACTATGACATCTGAATTTGCGGTTTCAAATGTGACTCAAATGGGGTGGGCAGAAGACCAATCAAGGCAGCCTTCACAGGATCGCACTGAAACTCTCGCTCATGAGTTAGCAGCCGCGCGTGTGCTAGTCCTCGAGCAAGAAGCAAATATGAAGGATGCTGAGCTTGCGAGTGCGAAACAAGCGCTAACAAAGGCACTAGAAGCTGCGGCGACACGAGATGCGGAATGGGGTGCAGTTGTCGATGGACTCGAAGAGCTAATTGTGAGTGTTTGAAAAATCGACAGTAATAGTGCTTGTAAATAAGTTTGCACCATGTACTTTTATTGCGAGAGAGTGCGCTCGATTGTGTGCTACTTCGTTTGTGATGTTATTGTAACTTACACCCATGCTCTGCCTCCAAACGCCAATCTCAGGTGTCTGAGCGCGCGAAAGCAGTGTCTGCGCTGCGAGCCGAGCGCGATCGCACCAATGCTGCCATTTCAAAGGCCCTGGCCCGCAACGAAGTCAACGGACAACGTCATAGCACCACAAAAGAAAATGAGGACGAGCCACCAGCTCCCGGCTGGGTCCGCCGTAAAGTTGAGAAAAGGAGCCATCGTCATAGGGGGGTGAACGCAGCACCACTCAATGAGAGCAATGATGTGATGGAGCCGGTAGAAATAAACGAGTCAGTCATCGCTGCAACCGAAGCGCCTGGTAAAGCTGAGCCGTTGAGCTTGCAAGACATTCCTCAAAATGAAAAGGTAATTACCGTTGAGACCTGTGAAGGAGTTCCTTCTCAAGACACCTCCAATGCTGGGACTTCCAGAATGGAAGAAATCCAGGACGAGAAAACGCATCTCGGAGAGGTCCCTGTAGCACAAAAAGAGGCGCATATAGAGCATGAAGAGGATAACAATGCAGACCTGGAAGACAGAAAGGAAGTGAAAACCGACATGGCGGAAACGCACGTCACGGAAGCAGTGGAGACATGCCCTGAGCCTGCAGAGGTCATAGAAGCAACGACAACGCCGGTAGATGCAAGTAGTGGCCAGTCAGCCAATGCCAGCGAAGAAGAAAATGCTGTTAAGAAGCAAGAGGTGGTTCGTGAGAGTCGCAAAAGCCTAGAATTGAATGAAAGAGAGATGGTTGAAGAACGCGACCCTGCTGCTGATCCAGTAGCTGCAGTGCCAGTGGTTCAAAGCATGTCTGATCCCATTCCACCAACCAGCGACGAAAGCGGCGGCTCAGACAACAATCATGCTGACATTGGCCCTTCAACAGAAGTTGCAAGTGGCACCGAAAGTGACGAGGTGCCCTCAACAGGGGTTGAGCAGAATAATGTCGACACATACGACAGCGCCCTCGAGGTCTCGGTACTCAACGTCACCGTTGGCATGACCACGACGATTCAGACAGCAGAGACGAAACGCCAACAAGATTCCGCAAGCGAAGGCAGTGATGAAGCAGATATCGTAGGTGGAGGTGCTGCAGCCGCAGTGGCGCCATTGGAGGAGGAAAATTCAAGTGACAAGGGCAGCGAAACGCTGTCAGAAAAAGAGCTGGAGAAGCCTGAAGCGGAGGTGAACGAGGAAGATGCTGCAGAGGTTGACATTGCTGCGTCGGCTTTGGAAAGCGAAGAAGGCGATATTGTAGAAGCGGAAGCTGAAGACAGCGTGTCTCCGCTTTCGCCTCTGTCTCCAGGCTCAACTTCAGGTGGAATGGCTCTTGACTCGCAACCAACCACGGCGGAAACAGCCCAGGCTGCTGACGTGGCCGTCAATCCGTCCTCGATTTCGACACCGAGCCAGTCGAACGGGGCAGCTGACTCAACAGGTGTAGGCTCAGCTTCAAGGGGTGGGACACCCAGCGGGTCCAGCTATTCAGACGAAGACTCGTGCGACACTTTGGCCATGGAAGCAGAATTACAGCGCCTGAAATCAGCCAGCGAACAGGCCCGAAACAAGCTCATGACGTCGCCATAAAGAAACGGTAGTCGTCTACCTTCTCCAAGTATACACCTGTGTTTAAGTTTATGGTAATTGATTAAATAACAGATAACAGGCGGAAATTACTTTAATAATGCTGCGTCAATGGCACCCTTGATTTTCAATGTCGAATAATGGCATTGCGAACTCCTAAAGGTAAATAATTCCTCATGTCCTGGAGCATAGATCAACCAAATTTTTCCCCACGTTCTCGTCGCCTGATTTAGGCCCTGCTTCTCGATGGGCTAGTTCCCCATTGCATTTGAATTCATAACAAAGGAAGACAAGTCCAAGGCCAAGGTCCCTCATTTCGGATTTCAAATCACCATGGAATTATACATTGGTAGTTGGCTATTGGTAGCGAAGATCAGGTTAGATAACAGATAACTTTACTCTCAAATTAAGATTGGCTTATTTTTTATGCACTGTTTTGCTCCAGTGCTCGTTACCTACTACACACTGTCGTGCTTTAGTCTAAAATTTAAGAACAGCGAGCTCTGAACTAGTGCATAAGGTTTAGGCATGCACCATATCAGCTTTGAGAACCTGGATGCGCTCCCAGATCGCGACCAAGACCCAGGCATCAATGGCAGCATACTCCATTTGGCTTTGCCGAAGCGGCCGAATCGACCAATTGCTACACTGCTCAGATTTATCGAGCGGTTTTCCCAAGAACTCTACAGAGTATTCCTTCAGTCCACGGTCTTTGAGCACGGGAGATATCTTCGGGCCTTCTCCTTTGAGATCAACCAAACTTTTCGGCGAACCAGCACGAAATAACTGATAGGGTAGCGTTGCTCGTGCAAGAACAGATAAGTCGTTAGTTGCCCCAAATCCGAGTTTGATCACCTTCTCATCGTCAAAGAATGGACCCAGATGAGACGCCAACGCCTCGCGGCCTGTTGAAGTTTCAGAAAGTGTCGCCATGTCGATGAGAAATACGTTGTCGCGAGAAGCAAGCTGTAAAAGAGCAGCAGTTGGCTTGCCCTTCGAATTCGTATTGCCGTTGTCATCTTCCTGACTTTCAGCAGCACCACTACTCCCGGTAGAAGCTAATCTTGCGCGTTTTTTGCTGCTACGCGAATGAAGCTCCGATGCCCACTCCACATCAAATCCAACGACAGCTTGTTTCATACGATCTCCATCAGGTGCACTGCTTAGAATTGCGATAGCTTCTGCTAAGCCACTCGGGGTGTCTACGAGCGATCGAGGAGCCTTAATTGGCCTCAAGGCTGCTAAGCGAAAGCTTTCTGGCTTTGCAATGTCATCGAATGAAATGTGTCGCTCTCGCCTGGCAGCACGCGCAGACTCCAACCTCGCCTCCAAAGCTTCATGTGAATCATTGGCTGTGTCAAGGAGCCCCCAACGATGTGAAAGCTCGAGCGCCAAAGCAAACTGCGCATTGAAAAAGATACACAGGAAAGGCCATAATGATGAGCCATATAGATTGTACTTTAGAACATGGGATTTTATCTTAAAAATTACCTCGCCCGTTTCGCCTAAGCATTCTATCGCATAGGCACGTAGGTCGGCGATGCGCTCCGAATTCATGAATGGAGAAGCATCGTCTACAACGCTTTCAACCAGGTTGATTTGAGATTTTCTTGACAACTTCGAGATCTGTTGCAGGAATTAATGCCAACTTAGGACCACAATATTACGAGCAAGTTTCAATGGCGCTCATTCAATCAAAGATGTAAGAACTTACGGTATCGCGAGCATGGAGGAGCGATGCATCTGGGAATTGTGCAGATATACCGAAACGGCGCGCACACAGATCACCTTGGCGATACCGTGATGCCTCCAATGCTGCAGACACTAGCGCGGTTGCTGCAGCAGTAAAATCAATAGATTTCCTGTCGCCATCCTGAGCCTGCTCTAATCGTCGTGCGACGTCTACCACATCTTCAGCCGTTTCCCACATGCCCCTTTGTGTAGCGATTTCCACCAGACGTGCTGCGGGAATGCCCTCTAAAAGTTGCAGCTGACTCACCAGTGCGATGCATGCACCGATAGAGCTGTTATCCGTATCGTTGCAGTCTTGAAGGAGCTTGTCAGCAACTTGCAGAGCTGCTGCACGCAAGCTAGCACTGTCAAGATGGTCTTTTTGAGCTTGAAGATTTAACGATCGAGCCAGAATACTTGCACACTTCACGTCAAGCGACTCTTCAATACTATCTGGAGGTGGTACGAGAGCCACCGACAGGATGTCAGCGATAACCGAGGAGACGCCATGACTTTCTAATCTATCTCTTGGCATGGTAAGCGTCAGGATGGAAGCTGCAGCCCTAGCATACTTCAATTCCTCTTCTGTAGCCTCAGTGGTGGCCAGCGCGGCAACCGAGCACGCTGTCGCTAGCACACAACTCCCATCGTGTGGAGAAGAAACATCCCACGCGGAGGCTAGAGCAGTGCGCAATGCTGGAAACTTAACGTGCTGAGTTGCAGCGCACACACTCCTTGCAGTGAGCAAAGCCGCGCATGCGAGAGCCTCATCTTCCGGTAACACTTGAGCATTAGGTTGCAGCGGTGCAGCTCCATGCGAAACAGGGCTAAAGGATTGCGCTGCCTGAGAAAGAGCTTCTAGATGTTGCCTGCGATAAACAGTAAGGTACACACAATTGATGCACAGCTTGTCGTTCGTCTATCAGGAAGGTACGAATTACCGTGCAGCGACAACTTCGCCTACTGGTGCTCCGCGAACTGCTGCCTGCGCGACAGCAACAGCAAATCTCATGGACGCCGACAGCATCACCTCACTTGGAATTTTGAGTCGTCCTTTTCTAGGTTGGGACTCGTGCTACGCTCTCTAACTCTGGTACTTCGCGCCGGTGCACGAAGTTTGGTGGGCTTATTTGAGCTGAGATGAGCTGAGATGCGAAGATGCGAAGATGCGAAGAATGTTGTGTACAGTACGTACTACTTCACTGAAGCTCTGAACCTCTGAAACACTGAAGCTCCGTGTATCTGTGGCTAAATGGGCTAGCTAGCAAGCTAATGTAAATAAGAGTAGCGTTGGCCTTTAAGCCAAACTAGGTAGGGATGCAGTAGTCCTTTACAGAACAAGTGTTAACAGCACACGCGTTCGCTTATAGCCCTGCTTGGGACCCTGGTGCTACTGCACTACACATTTTATAAGATTAATAGAAGGATTACAAGGTAGCGTTGAGCTAGTGAGAGCCTGCTGAGATTCATCACAGCATGTCTGCCATTGCCTCACCTTTGAGCTCTGAAACTCCCTTTCCGTGCATGCGCGGTGGGGCTCTCTTTGACACTTTGAGGCGGTGGCATGGTGGGCGATTGCCAGTGCTCCATGTGACTACTTGTCCGGGGCACATAGCGGTTCGCTTTAGATTGACTGCTCAGTCCATAAGTCAGAAAGGGTCCAATGAAAGCACGGGCATATCGACTAGCTCAGGGTCTACTGAGTATGGCCTTAGGCGAGATCGAATCGTCACTTTCCTCTTTGACAGCGGACACGGAAGGCAGTGGGCGATGCCGTCGACTCGAGATTTGCATGCTTTCATCGACAATATCTGCAAAGAGGCCGATGGGGAGGTAGAGAGTGCTTGGGATCCTATAGGTGTTAGACGTGACGCATACACCCAGCTTGACACGCCGCTGCTTGCGGTGCCATACGCATCTGAGGATGTTCGCCTGGAAGTCTTTCTCGGGGGACCTTGGATGCCTCATCTGAAGACGGTACGCTAGCTATAAGTGCTTGTCAGGGATGCCATTTCAAAGGACTAATTACACTCTGCTTTATCTTTGCGACCAGTTAAAGTTTTTGGCGGTTGACGGCGGTGGCTTGGCGCGATTGCACTCCTTTAACAATGACTCCTGGCGCCTCGACTGCACTTTCAGATTGCTGCCCTCTGCGGTGAGTGCAGAATATATCACTGGGCGATTATACTTTGCTTTTAAATAATGATACCTCTTCTTGTAGGCGAGCTGTGCATGCATTTCGGGCAATATGGCGTACTGGGTTGATGCTGGAGTTGGCGTGCGAGCTCGAACTTTTCACATTACTGCTGATGGGAGTATCCCAAGCAAGATTGCGGCAGCTGATAACAGCAGCTCCGATAGTGACGACCACGATGAGAGGAACGCAAACGAAAGTACGGTTGTGTCGCTCGGCTTGACTTCAGTAATCCTTCCGGTAAAGAGTGACGTATAAACCCTTCTTTCTCTTGCCCGCCTCTTATCATAATGGTAACCTCTTTTTGTCAATGCTTGGAAATTTGCATTCAATAGGCACTGCATGTCCTTGCGCTATTCCCGTGCCACGAAGGTATTTTTACTCTGTACGTGGAGCCTGATGCAACTTCAAATTCAACGAGTGCATCTGATAATGGGGCACCACTCCTTGACCTTGACGGTGCGAGGTTGTGGGTTTGCCTTGATCGTGAAGGCTACCCTCGCGCTTCGACCGTAACGCCTTGGCGCCTGCGGAACGCAACTACTCCTTCAAATACTACTCGTGAGGTTGGCACGAGAATTGCAGCTTGGCGTGAGTGCGACGAAAAGAACTCTACAACAATACCGACAGCCACGGCTCAGGAGGGAAGAAGTCAAAGTTCTATTCCAGTTCAGCTCTTTTTGGCATGTCGCCCATCTACAGCAGAGCTTGTGGTGATGGAGACCTTAGAAAGTAGTTTTATTGCCAGCAACAGTAGCTGCAGCAATGCTGAGAAAAATGGCACCGGAAGAGCATCAGATTCCACGACACCCAACGCTGCGTTACCTTTCGACGAACTTTTGCGAGCACCTCAGCTTTTTGCCGTCGGTATGTCAACAAAAGGCGCTGCATCAGATAAACTTGCATACCGATTCCTCTGTGCACTCACCAATTTCTGGGATGCTTCGGCGCCGGAGCGTTCGATTCCTGCGAGTCTTGCAGTTCATCGGCATTTAGTGCTCATCCTCTCGGCTGGCAGCGATGGGAGTAAGAAAGACGGCAGCAGCACTCAAAGCAGTAGCAACAGCGACAACAGCAGCAGCAGCAGCAGCAGCAACAGCAGCAACAGCAGCAACAGCAACAGCAGAGTGTGTAATGCAAGCCGCGAGACTAAGCGCTCTGATCTTGCTTTGAATAGCGATGGTTGTGGTGTCAATTGGTACTTGGAAGCGTTTGATTTACGGTCAGGAGTGCGCGTAGGCAGTCGTAATTTAGCGATGAACGATGCAAAGGACAGCAATAGCTTCAGAAGTAGTCCACCCACTCTTCAGTCATTGCTACCGAGCTTTTGGGTGGCCCAATCTCATCCAGCACCCCCGCAAGTAGTCATGGGTTTCACTGTACCAGGAAGAGACGCAGCTGCACTTCATGTTACACGACTGACTTCTCACGACCAAGGCGAACCACAAACACTAGCGAGTGCTATGGCTTCAGCACGATGTGCAGCAGCGAGTCCTGGCTTAGGCGCTACAAGCTATGGGGCTGCTGCAGCAGCCATGACGCTTGCCAAGGTGGCACTGGAAGCAGGCGCTGACCCAGTAAGGGCATTGCATCAGGCTGGATTTCGAGAACCTGGCGCACTTCCACCAGCAGCCGTCAAGGCTCTCCTGGCGATGGCCACTGGCAGCACCTGCGCTTCCACCACAACAGCAACTTCCAGCACATGTAAACCTCGCATGCCACGCTGTCTCCTTGAAAAGCGCTTTCGAGAAGCGGGCTGGTTGCCCGATTTATCAGAGAGCATTGCAGCTACTTCCTCAAAACAAGTGACTAGTCCCATTGATGCGCATCGGTCAGCTGAAGCAGATGGCTTTGGGTCAGGTTATGACGGATCCGGTGCAGCTGAACAATCTTCGCTTGGTTTGCGGTGTCGAGCAGCTCTCGGGCACCGTCAACGGTTTATGCAACGAACAAATAGTACCGCACCACCACCTTCTCAATCGAGTGCTACGCACCGTAGTACGGCTACTCAAAATTCAGATCTCCAACCAAATTCGCAAGACATCTCGACGACTGAAAGGAGTAATAACATGGAATATTACTGTGGCACACTCTCATCAGTCCTGATGAGTGATGCTGTGGCCTTCCTTGAAGCTGTAAAACGGTTGGATCAGTTCCAGAAGCAGGATCAACCACTGAGGCAGCATACAGAAAAAGAAGTGGCATCCTCAATTGACGAATTTGAACCTTCAATCTCATCCGAAGATACGTCGGCTTCAATGATAGATGCTATGAGAACCAGTCTTGATGCTTTCATTCGATATCGGCCCACAGCCAATATGACAACAACTACTGGAGCATGCAGCAGCAGCTGCAGCAGCACATCAAATAGTGCAGTATTACAAGGTGTAGAGGAGACTTTTGAAGTGACTTGCCGAATTCTCTTCGAGTCGAAACCAGAGCTTGTACCGCCTTTTGTGGCTGCGCTCCAAAGAGGGCCATCTGCTTTATCGGCCTTACCTGTGCCTTCTCAGCAGCAGCCAAGACACACTACTGGCTACGCTACCCGCGCACTAGCATGCTTGAATCCAAGGGCCAACGACAAGAAGCAAGTTCAAGCACGACATGAGGTGTTTCAAATGGCCTCCTTGCCTGAGAGATAAGTGCTGAAGAAAAGGTTTCCTGATTCATTCAGAGATTTACTTGTACAGCATGCTGGTGTAGCCTAGGCCTAGACCTCCGCAAATACCCCGTTGACTAGAAGAGCGAGAGGGAAAGGGAAGGATTTTCAAGGGCCTACTAATGGCGAAGGACTTTCGCGAGGACCTAGATCCAGGGAGAGCTAGCTTTTTAGTAATTGCCTTATGTGCGTATATTCTAGGCCGTTTCAAATGTCTCTGAGAACAAATATCAACTCCAGTTTTCTATTCGAATTAAAAGCAGGGAAGTGCGGAGCCCGACAGCACTAGGCATTACACAGGGCCGCTGCGTTTGTCGCTGCGCGCAATCGAAGCGGAGATGCGAGCCACGGATTCCGAAACGCGAGCATCTCCGCCAGGCCGCGCCAAGCTCGCTGTGATGGCTCGACCGAGAGATGAGCGGCCCATCGAAGCACGGGTCATGGAGGATCGCCCCACGCTGCCAGCGCGTCCCCCTGTAGTCGTGCTGAGCCATTCCTCGCCGCACACCCGCCGGGTTCCGATGCTGCTGCGAGCTTTGAACCACTCGTCTTCTTTGCCAGCACTAGCCGATGCCGCAGTATCAGCCGCTGCCAGCTCCGTCTGCTGTGTCTTCTTGTGGCCGCTCTTTTTGCCGCCTCTCGTGGAAGCAGAAGGACCGGCGTCATGGCGCATGAGGGCGTCGCGAGGCGATTCGCGGCGAAGGTGCGCGCAACGAGAGCCGCCAAACACGAAATGAGCGCCGCCGTCGTGCAGGGCGCACCCGAGCCGCTTCCGCATCGACAGAGTCATGTCCTCAAACCGCAACCGGCGCGGCGGGCGGAGGCGGTGCACGGAGCCTTGGCCACTGCTGGTGCCCTTACCTGGGATCTTGCTAATACCTTCAGAGAGTTCTTTTGTAGCCTCGTTTTCGTTCTTCTTGTCAGAAAACACACCCAGTTCATCATCTCCTTCGGCTGAATGAACACTTTCATCGTTGTCACTATCGTCGTCATCTTCGCTCTCGGAGTCGTCCGCGCTCTCGCTGTCCTCTTCTTCTTCTTCATCGTCTTCGCTTGAGCGTTTTGTCTCTTCACCATTCTCATTCTCTTCACCCTCGTCCTCATCGTCATCGACACTATTCTTCTTTCTGCTTTTCGAGGCTTGATTCTGATCATTGTTTCCGGCCCAACGCACGTCTCGCAAAATGAACAACTGGTTCAAAAAGAGCGCCGTGCGACGATCGGCCTGAAATGCGAACATGGTGTAAGACATACATTCAAACAAGGAGAGATTTGAAAAAGGAAAATCTAATAGCAATAAACCTATTAGAAGTAGACGGAAATCAAGGGCTACTTCATCGAGTATGCGAGCCTGATATAAATCATACTCCCCAACACTCAACACGCACTCTCACCTGCGCAGACGACTCTTCTCGATAGGCCATGCCATTCACTTGAGCTGCCACGGCACCTTCGGCGTTTTTGAACAACGGATTCACCGTAAAAGCTGACACAGAACCACTACCACCATTTCTATCATTTCTGCTGCGACCACCACCGTTTTCTTTGTCATTTTGACTGCTGCCGCCATTGCCACCGTCATGGTAGCTGTTTGAAGTGCTTCCTGGCTGAGCTCCAAGGAACACTTGGCGCAAGAGTTGAGCATTGGAGGAAGCAATGTCCGCGAGGCCTCCTTGGCCGGAGCGCCAATTCGCAAACTCCACTTCGGCGGCCTGTAGTTTGCAGGGAATAAAAATGAGAATGCTACTATCATGATAACATCAGTAAATGTTAAATGTTACTGTCTTTAATTATCAAAAATATTCAAAGGATTAGAATTTGTAAGATAACCATAATGCCAAAAAGAATATTGTTATAAGAGAGAGAACCATTTTAACTTACCTTAAGTTGCTTGGTAAGCTTTGCAATGCGGTGTAGCTCTTTGTTGGCTTCTTCTGCATGCTTCGCCGCCGCCCCCGCTAGATTCACCAGTGCTTCTGCCCCCAGGAGGCGACGAGCTAACATGTCGAGGAACTTGCTCGCCGCTGCCATCAAAGGACGTCTCAGAAGCGCTGTGACGTCGTCCTGATCGTCAAGAAGGCCACCACCACTGCTGCTTTCTGTCGACAGGGGCGATGCACTCGACGACGACGACCGAGTCACAGCACCAGCAGCACCAGGTGCATTTTTCTTCTTCGGCGCCGCTCGTGCCGCTGCCCGATTGACCACTCCCTTGAGAGTGTGTGGTGAAGACAGGGGCGCGCCAGGAGTGGCCAAGCGCAGTTTGGTGGCACGGCATAGGGCTGAGGCGCTGTCGTGGGCTTGGCGCAACTGTTGCAGCAGTGACAAGGAGGATGAGGAGGAGGACATAGATAAACACAGACAAGTAGCGAGAAGTTGAGCTGAAGTGGGATAAAAGTATTCTAGACCGAGAGGAATAAATAAATGAGAACGCAACTGAGAACAGAGAATGAAATAAGCATGAAATAAAGACATGCATCGATAATAAAGACCGCAAGCAGCATTTACCGCTTGCGTCGTCGTAGCAACGTCCTCGGTCAGCCTCCCCAATTCCAGCTCTAGACCTAAACGCTGGCTTTTTAATGCAGCAATTTTGCCAGCAGATGCACCACTTGTAGCAGTATTAGTGTTGGAGGAGGAGGAGTGGCCTGCCTTGGAATCGTTGCTTCGGTGCTTAGCAAGTTCGTTGCCACTAACAGCGGCACCACTAACAGCATGGTTGTGCGATTTCTGAACGCCTACAAGACGAGCTCGCGTGATGGCAGCGTGCAAGCGTGCGATTTGCTTATGAACTGAATTGGCTTTTACTAGTAGTTGGCCCAATTTCTCAAGCTAGATGTTGGGGAACAACCAGAGCAGACACAAACAAGAGGGAAAGAGGAGAATAAGAAAACGGGAGGGCAGGAAGAGCGGCGAAAGTGAGACGCACAAGCAAAAAGACAGCAGCGAAATTATTTATGGATATTAGATAAAAAGAACATAATGCAGCGTGAAAAAAAAAGAGATAGCGCACATTTACCTCTGCACTGAAGCCGCCTTCTTTCAAACACGCCATACATTCGTCGGCGCCTGACAACACTTCCAAGCCTGCTCGCCACACCTTAATGAGAAAGAAAGGGGGAAAGAAAAGGTGAGACGCGCATACTTCTTAGAAAACAATGGACTGCACATACAACAGACATGGCAAATACAAAAATCCAAGAAGCCCAATAACTGCTCACACAAATCACAAATGAAGTACAACGAGACATATATTGAGTGTGCAAGCACCTCTTCAGCGCGCAGAGACGACGACGACGACGCAGCTCCTCCTTTCTCGTGCCCTGCCTCTTGGCTGTGCCAACTCGCTGCATTCCACAGCTGTTCCTTCAGAGCCACCGAAGGGTCCCGCAGCACGGGTAACAAGCGAAGCATCGCAAGCACACTGGCCGCACACCCGCCACCATCTCCGGACGGGACCTTGTCGTCGTCAATGAGGCCTACATGTACACGTATGTGTGCATTTTACATGTGAAGGAAGAGACATGCATAGGAAGACAATAAAGCGAAAGAGACCAGCGTCAAAATAAAGAGATGTGCGGCGTAGCCCCTTCCCTCTCGATTGGTTCAATTCTATTCCAGACCAGCCATGTGTGCATATAATATAAACATTTCCTTTTTTTCAATGCCTTCTGCTATACCTGGAGCATCCTCAAAGAGACCATCCCCATCGCCTGCCGCCAGTAGCGCTAGCGCTGCTTCGGACTTCGCTTGTGTGGCAGCGGCGAGCTCCGCAGCTGCCCGCGCTCGCCACTAATACAATATGATGGAGAACGGAACCGAGAGGCAATAAATGGCAGAGAAATTTAAAATAAAGTGGAAGGAGAGAAAGAGACAGAAGCAAGAGCAAGAAGAGGTGGCAGAGCAGACCTCAATTCACTTCAAGCATGCTATATTCTATATTCTATATTCTGCAGCATTACTTGCTCGTCGAGGGCGAAGAGCACCCGCTGAGCTTGATGAGTGGGTAAAGGGCGGTGGTTATTGGCGTCGTGGAGCAAACCCGTAGTTTCCATCATCTGAACCGTAAATAGACATACACACACATCGCGCAGCATATTATTGCTCAGTACAGTTGTTTGTATTCGCGTCATGTATAAAAGGAAACAATTAATCCATAAGATTAAGGTGCAACTTCGATAAGTTCAAAAGAATGCCCAATTTTCTCTTTACCTGGTCAATGGGAGCTAGAGGATCTCCGTATCGCAAGGCCACCTGCATTGAACCACAGGATAAGCACGAGAGCACGAAAACGAGTATGAAGACATCGGAGGCCAGAAATAGAGACAAGGTGAAATGTCACTTCCACAGTTGTCGGCGACTCAGAAGATTCGCCATTGCGAATCTACGCGTGCATCATGCATGCATACGTCATCCTATCTACCTGCGGTTCCACTGTTAGCCCAGCCGCCAAAGCTTGGGCAGTGGCAGCGACGCGGTCTCGGGCTTCTTTCTCGGCTTTGCTCCCTGATTTGGGGGCCAAATTAGACTCCTGTAGGTAGGTAGAGGAAGGAGAAAAGAATAGTGTCTCTTTGAGTAAAATAGTTCAAGTTGTGATCAAGAAGAAAGATGCTTGTACGTATGTGTATCGATGTAGAGAGACTGATACAGGGAGAGTGGAGAGAAAATTAATAGGGAATGTGCGGATAATCAGAGCAAAGGTAAAAGGAACCATTGCGCACATCCAGTCAAATTACCCTGCACTGCTTGGCAAAATTGGTGACTGCAGTGCCCAGCACAGTGCGCGTTTGCGACGCAGACGACTTTCCACCGCTTCCTCCTTGACCTTTCCCAAACCGCTTCTTCGGTTCGTTAGCACTGCTGATGTCTGCAGCTTTCTCACCTTCCTTCTCTTCGATGCGCGCAAGAGCTTCTCCTTGTGTCGTTGTCGCTTCAACTACAGTGCCATCATCGTTCGCTTGCTTGCCTTCCTGAAGCCCTTTGCCAGTGGCTTCCGCAACACTTCCATCATTCGCGGTGTCACTGGTTGCAACAGCAGTAGCAGCAGCAGCAGGAGGAGGAGCGCTAGGAATCGCTTCAGGCGGCAGAGTAGTGGCAAGGCGACCGCTGTTGTCCAAAGTTCGTGTGCAATGGTCTCCCGCAGAGGCCAAGGACCCCGTCAGGTGCTTGAACGAAATTGATGAGATATAGTATGAAACACAAAGCGAGAATGATAAATGATATTAGCACGAAATAAGCTCTCTTGATAGAAATATCCAGGGCAAAATTCTTGAGACAGAGAGTTATGAGTGCTTTTATGTCAAAGAAAAAAAAATGCATCCAATTACCTCCAGTCGACTCCAGGCACGACTTTCCGCCACTTTCAAGCTTCGAAGATCGAGGGTCGCAGCAATCGATTGCTTCGAGCTTCCTCCTCCTCCTGCAGCAGCAGCGTTCGACTCGTCGGCGCTGCCTTGACCTCCTCCGTTCGTTGACCCGCTGGACAAGGTCACACCCGCGAGCGCTTTCTTGCGCTGGGCCAGCATGGCGAGGACTGGGTTATGGCGTCCAGCACCATTCAGGGATGAAGATGAGGATGAGGCCACTGCCGCCGGTTTGGGGGTGGAAGGTACTCGTGACATGGTCTTGGGAGGTTTGGCGGCAGCAGAGGCCTGCGTCAAAATGACGATGATGATGTTGCAGTAAAAGAAAAAGCCAACATTTACATTTCAATGTAGATCAAGAAATTTTTGAAAGAAAAAAGCTAAGCAAATCAAGGATTCCTCTACGGTGTCCAAAACGAAATTTTGGGTAAGTGTTCAAAGGGGAAGCGAGATGGTGTCTTATCTCACGAGGCACCTGAATGAGCTCAAGTTGTTTCCCCTGAGCATGGTGAATTCGGTTGGAGAAGTTCCGGTGAAGGCGCGACACGCTATCATCAATACCGTCCCGGTGGCGATGGCCACACCGCGGCGGCAGCACCGCTGGTGCTCTTGATGCAACCCCTGGTGCTGCCGTCACAATTGCACCTTGCTCAGAAGACACCGTGACGCGTAAAGAAGACTGTCCAGGTAAAGAAAACATCCAAGGAGGAAGTGGAGAGGTTGTGGCAGCATCTGTGCTAGCAGAGCTCGCAACTTCGTGATCCCGCACGGTGCGTGCATTGGCTCGCGTGTGCGTGTGGTCTAAGGTTAAGGTGAGGTTGCGCACAGCCTCTAGGGCATCACGAAGAGTGGGGGCCATCAAGGACTCGACATCTGTCGCTTCGTCAGTTTTCGCATCGTCACCCTCTTCTTCATCCGAAGACAGGTCAAACACCTCAACTCCAAGTGATTCTGCACTTGGCACTGATTTCACTTTGTCCTTAGCCACCACTGCCTTGGATGACTTCTTCTCAACCTCTACCGCTTTCGTTGCCACTGCTTCTGTGGTAGACGTCTTTTTCTTTACTTCGGGGGCAATTTCATCATCAGGGCTCGTTACTGCATCTTTCGCAACACCAGCAGCCACTTTATCAACGATTTCGCGCTTTTCTCTGGTCTGCATTCTTGCAGTTCTTGCAGCCAGAGTAGCCGCAACCCCATCCTCAACTTTGGCGACTGACTCAAGCACCTTTTGACGCGTAGGTGCTTTTGAGCTAGGACCTTTGGCAACCTTTACCTCAGTAGTCGCCGCGCTGACGCTTGAATCTTGACGGTTGGCCAGAAATCGCAACTGATCGCGATGCTGCCACCCAGTGATGAACTCGTCAAGGTCTATTTCCGCGTTGCCGTTCAGATCAAGCGAACTGAAGAAGTCGAGCTCCTCTAAAGAAACCGAAACACAAAGCAGCCCATGACAAGTTGTAAGGCAATGCACCTTGTTCATCCCAACACGCATGAATCAAATGCCTACTTGTTTACCTCGCAAGGATCCTTTTGAGGAAGCTTTCTTGTAAAAGCGCATAAATTCGCTCATTGTTATGGCGCCCTGTACACAAAAGCGCCATGTTGAATCGACAAGTCAGGACCACGGTGTGAATTAATGAACTTGGCAAAGCATTCCAAGCGAGCTGCTAACTTACACTCTTATCGACGTCAATTGAAGCGAAAACTCGTCTCGCCTCCTCATCGGACAAACGGACAACTGCAGAGCGAAGAGGAAAAGTTAGATAGATACTCTTGAAGGAAAAAAAGAAAAAAGAAAACGGAAAAATGAAGAAGTCAATCAGGGTTATATCGTTACAATCACTCTACTGGTAGGTACTGCACACCAACTACAGTAGAACGTGCCATATATGATTGGAATTGGAAAGACAACAACAGTACCTGAAGGAGTAACGTCAAAGTTTGCAGCGCTGGAGGGGTAGTACGACTGTATAAGAGCAGTTGCGACCGAAACAATTGAAGTTCCAAGCGCGCTGACCGATGCCGTCTCCGACAGAACAGAGGCTGCGCTCGGAGCAAGATACAAATCATCCCTGTCCTCGTAAGCCAGATTCTGTGAGAGGAAATCAGGGTTCTCGATGGGATTCGAAGAGGCAGCTATATCGTAGATTGACTGCGTAAGATCGCATGTAGACGCAGCCAGATCATTTGAAATGCTTGGAAGCAATACGGCAGTAGTATCAGTAGATGAGGACTCTCCAGAAACAAGAGCATCTGACCCACCAGGAAGAATTGAGCTCGGTTGCACGATTGGATAGTATGTACGCACGAGAGAAGAGGCTACTAAGGCAGCTGAAGGGGTTGGACTGATAGATTCTCCTATAATCATCGGCTTATTGTCCACAGTGCTCACTTCATCTGCTAATGCCGTAAGTCCTTCGGATAAACCACCACTTTCCAAAGTTGGCACCTTGCTCTCATTCTTCTTCTCTGCCGCTTCTGATGATTCCACTCCAAATGCGCTCTTCCTTGAGGCATCTGAATCGCCAGCAACAATTGAGCTTCGTTGCATGATTGGATAATACGTACTCACGAGAGAGCAGGCCACTAAGGAAACGGAGGGTTTCTGATGGATAGGTTCTTCTGCAGCAGCTGGCTCATTGTCCTGTGGGCTTACATCACCCATCGATGCAGTTACTTCGTCGGGTGAACCCTCACTTTCCGAAGTTGGCACTTGAAGTTCTGCGCCGACGTTCTTCTCTACCACCAATGTTGGTTCCAATTTGAGTACACCATTTCCCGCAGTATCTGACTTGCCAAGAACAATTGAGCTCGGTTGTACAATTGGATAGTACGTACGCACGAGAGAGCTGGCCACTAAGGCAGCTGATGGATTTGGAATGATAGGTTCTTCTTCAACCGACTCATGATCCGATGGGCTCACATCGTCTGCCGATGCCGTCTTAGCTTCATGCGAATCCTTAAGCGCAATATCTATGCTTCGACTGTCCTCTTCAGCTGCCGAACTCACGTCGTCAAGATGCAAAGCCTTCGCTGAAGCGCTTGGCTCGTGATCCTGATTCACCTCTTCTTCCGCTATGGCTGCCTCTCGCTGGTTGGAGTGCTCTTCAACAACTGGCACTGGGTCTTCACTGCCCAGATAAGCCACTATGGGTGTTCCTTTATTGGAGTCTATCCCTGCAGCGCCTGGTTCTATGTCGTCGTCACCTAGAACAGCTGCCAAGGCCATTTCTGATTCGTGTGGATCATTTACTATTCTAGCATCCTTAACTTCGGCTGCATCGCTGGCAATTACTTCTCCTTCTAATCGATTCTCTGCCACCACTTCGAGTGATTGGGGTATCCTGGCAGATTCAAACGCGGGCGTAGGTTCGGCGCTTTTCTTAAGATCTCCGACTTCACCTTTAAAGTTACAGATCCCCGCAGTAGGACTATCATTTGTACCGTCCTCACATTCGAAAAATGCCCGAGACGAAGGACGGCTACGTCCTGCATTGATTATTTCCGTTTCAAGCGAGAAGCACGAAGGTAAGTTGGGCACAGATATGAGAGGGTTATAGAAAACAATGTCGGGCACCGACACGCGGAGATTATACGTAACAACATCATAACCGAAGCCCAAAGAAGGAACCCTCGGGGCATCTTCTAGTTACCTCGAGGACCAGTCGTTCTTGAGAGCGTAAGATGCTCTGGGAACGATGAGCCCGATGGCGATGGCGTTGCTCCGTGAGCTAAAGAAGTAGTAGTGGCCACTACCGCGCCTGGCTGACGGACGTCACCCGAAATTCTACTCATACCCGGCAGACCTATCATATATGGTGCCTGAGGGCGGTTCGTGCTAGGCATGGACCGCACATTATCTTCCATTTTTTTAGCGTGCTCTACTCGAGATTCGAAATAGGCTTACTGCAGTAGGGAGGAACAAGAGATGAGAGAAGACGACCACCCCTGGCTAATTATGGTAAGCTTAGCTACTTGAGGCGCTACTGTACAGTCTAGCTAGTCTGTACACTCCTGTTATTATCCTGTTATCCTGTTGACCTGTTGTACTTTCTTACTGAAATCTTATAATCTTATGTACTGTACAGTAGTACAGGTTTGTACATAGTAACATAAGCGAGGTGGCTATGCCAAAAATTCTGAGAATTCTGGAAGAATTGTTGTCGGCTGAAGGAGTTGTCGGCTTTTGTGAAGAATAAGAGGCCGATCTGCGTAATCCTTAGTGCTATTTGGTAGCTACGATGGGATCGTATGGTAAATTGAGGGCAGTGGAGTAGGCAGAAAAGGAAATGCAGCATAACGGCATGGCTTAAAGAATTTAACAATTTAAATTCGGGGAAGGCTGCTTTCCTTCTATAACATAGTTGCTCAACTGCTCAACATTCTTTCTCAGCCTGATAACTTCTAATTCCGGCCCTATGAGGCCTGCGTAAATAAGTAATAGGCAAACATGCCCTTGTGGCGAGGACGAATTCCTTTGGTTATGAAGGAATGATTGGCTATTGTGGATTGTGGATGACTAGTGTCCAAAAAGCATCCGGAGGAGCGTGCCACTTTGGACCGCTACCATCACTTCCATGGTCACTCGGGCATGTGCGCCTAATTAGCTTCTTAGGTCAAGTTTGCGCTGCTTTGCTTTTCTTCTCTACCTGTTAGTATTCTAATTCCGGTCCTTCGGGGCCTGTCTCAAAAAGCATCCGGATAATACGTACCTAGATGTAGTTGAGCTGAAGAGAACAACTGTGTCAACCTCCAGAAAAGGGAGCCATCTCCAGGTGTTATAGAAAAAGAATCTCCCATCCCAGAGCAATTGCATGACCAATCTACTGTACGTAGTGCGGTACAGCAAGTGTACGAATTAAAGGTTGAATAAGGAGGTACTACGGGAAGATAGGAGAGTCCCTTAGCATTTAGTATACTCGAGCTGCAGACGACTTTCATAGGAAGGCTGGTACTGGCTTCGTCATTGCTACTGTAGATGCTCAAATGTAACTTCGGTATTGAGCACCTCAAGGTGTATACCCAAGCTCAATCCCGATCTTCAGTAGAGTCGACCTAGCAACGAAATCCGATATCGAAGAGCTCTAGAAACATTTCGGAGTTCCCTCTGCACTCAGCACTCAAATGCTAACCGCTAGATCATAAATCAAGTTTAAGTACTATCGAGACACTTATTCTGGTCTAAATGTCTACTTCGGCGATGATAGAAGGCAAGACATATAATCTCCCTCTTCGTTGCTAAAACGACATCAAATGAGTGCGCAACGCGCAACCTCGTGAACAATACTAGTAGTAGTCTAACTGATTTCCCCTTTCACCTATCAAGCTTCCAATCTGTAGTTGTGATTGCAAAATTATCGCTTGTGTGCTATGATATACTATGCGCTATACGATTCTCAAGCACGCACGTGGTAGCAACAATTCTAAGCTTCGCGTCCGAGGCCGGGCGGGCACTAACCAAGAAAACCCACAGGGCTACTGTTTTATTCTTCAGCCCAATCACTATTTCATGGATCTTTCGGCGAACACAAGTGGGTTAAACTCGGAAAACCCGCGGTTTCTTGGTTAATCCATTGTGGCACGCCGATTTCGAAGCGTCTACACGTCATGAAGAAGGTAAATTGCTCCTGCACCGTTCGACTCGCAATCCTCAGCTATCTGCGATGATTGGCAAGTAACACGAAAACATGCAATTTATCAATGTAGCAGCCACACTGGACTCCCTGCATATAAGGTATTTCCTTTCTGCAACCTTTCTGCATAGGCACTACTCGGAAATCCATCGGATATGGATAGGATAAATATGTAAATAGTTCATTCGATAGAAAAATTCTTTGCGTTGAATATAACTCCTGCGGTGGACATCGTGGCAAATGTAGTCAGATCCCCAAAACCCGACGACCTTCATATTAGTTGGCTTTTTAAGCCAGCTCTCACAAGGGAACCGTTATATGTCACATATTTGTTTTGAAATATCACGTCCTTCAAGCCTTCAACCATACTGTGTACTGTTCATGTATGAGTCATGACTTCTCAGAAGTATGAATAGCTCAGAGGACATGGTAATGGAGTTGAAGCTCAGGGAAAGATGAGTGATTTCGTAGCTGAGGCCAATATGCAGCTGCGATGGTGGTGATTGAATTTTGCCGAAGATTAGATAATGGACTTGAGTTCATACAGTAGCTCGCACCTCAAGAAATACTATTTTTCATCGAAGAGAGCAAGAGAATCGCCTAACTGTAGTTGTAGGATATATACATCATGTCAATTTCCGTCAAAATGTTCTTTAAAGTAAATCATTCAATGACACCAACGAATTTACTTTATTTTGCCAGCGTGCTTGTGCCTGCATGCGTTGCGCAGTTAGTTTCTTTCTCGTTGGAGGAAACAATGACATTCTCAACAGTTTCGTCATCTTTCGCCTACTCTGATCCATCGACTGGACCTGCTTTCAGTAATTCATACATCACAGTGAAACCCACTTCTTTCTCAATGGAAATATTGTTCAGCGAATCTTTCGCGCCCTTTCTTTCATCTTTACCCCCAACTTCAAGGCCGACCGAGGAGGAGATTTCGTACTGTTACTCCTACGGCTTCTCTTTTGAACCCACGACATCTCCCGAACAAAATCGCCCAACTCCTGTTCCGACACCATTTGATTTTGCAGTTGTTGACACTGATATGGATATTGATGCCAATGAAAACCCAACAAGTGATGATGCACGTGCCTTGAAGAGAACGATCGCAGCCCAAACTGGAGTTCCTCTGGGAAGCATTTTCAATTTGACGATCGAAAGTTCTCGAATCCCAGGCAGTCGCCGGCGCTTGGCACGGTACGTATGGACGTGCTCGTTTCAAATACAAGTTAGTATCAGTCTTACCTTCTGTGGTAGTTGCGGATCTTCTGCAGTGGCTTTCGCAGTATTCCTTCAAACCACGTGCTCATCACAAGGTTTCAACCAGGATTTTAGGCAGAGCTCGTCTTGTGGAAGTTGCAACGTGATCCCAGAATCTGTTGCCTGTGTTCCAAAGACTCCGTCACCATCTCCGCAGCCTTCTCCAAAGCCCACATTACGACCCACTCCATATCCAACTCCACCACCAACTTTGGCTCCAACAGAAGCATGCGTGTGCACTTGTCCTACCTCACAACCTACTAATTTACCTGCTCCAAGTTGCAAAGAATACAAAACGATGAATATAATCGAAAATACTGAAGAAATGCTCAAATGCTCTCGCGGTACGGTCAGAATTCAAATATCTTGGTATGGCATCGACAACGAATATAAATGTACCTCAGAATGCTCAAATACAAAGTCTATCACCAAGAAGCTTTGCAATGGCAAAGAAAAGTGCACTTTGACTGCTTCAAACGAAGCAATGCTGGGAGATCCAGCTAAAGGAAGGTCAAAGACACTTCGGATCCGATATTGTTGCTTTTGGTAATGCAAATTTGATTAAAAGCATATTACTCCAGGTCTATCCGACTTGAAAATAAAGAATTCTTGGTTAGGAAACCATGAATCTGTGGTTGATTTTCTGAGATAGGCCCCGAAGGGCCGGAATTAGAAGGCTAACGGCTAACAGGTAGAGAAGAAAAGACAAGCAGCGCAAACTAAACCTAAGAAGCTAATCAGGCGCACATGCCTGAGTGGCCATGGAAGTGATGGTAGCGGTCCAAAGCGGCACGCTCCTCCATGCTCTGAGAGTGCAGCTCAAAAGAGAAGTTTCCGCCCGCAGAGGAGGGGACTACAGCGAAGTCCCTCAGGCGATCCAGAAGAAGTGTCACCCATCCCCGAGCAATTGCGTGACCCCATTTGCGTGCAAGCTTTTGTCTGAACAAGGCTTTGGCTTCCGAAAAGCCAATGTAGTAGAATGCCGTGTGTTTGCGAGCCATTTCTCGAGCGACGAGGTCCAAAATGAGGCTGAGCTCAGAGGAACTCGAACTCGAAATCGAACTAATAGAAACCCAAATGACACAGAAGACAATGCTGCGGGCAGAAGTGTACGAGCGTGCGTTGCGCGCAAGTCAAAATCGTAAATAGGAAGTGTGAAGTCCTCTTATGTTTTGACCAGTGAGTCGAAAGGCCGAGCGACTCATGCGGTCATAGAGCTGTCCTTTCATCTTGAATCAAACGTTGCGCTCGCTACAAACAATCGTTTTTCCAGCGGACTCAGAGAAAGCACCCCCGTATCGGCCAATGACTGGGGCAAGAACACGATTTTCTGATTTCAGAAAAACAGATAAATTAGAACATCCGAAAATTATTGGAGCTGGGGATCACATATACATTAACTCTTCCATGGTTTGTTTTCATGTTTTGTTTTTATTGTATCAATAACACATGAATTAATTTGTGCTAGGTATACGTACGTCGCATCGCAACTAAGTATAAATCGATACCTGCCATGGTCTTGGTTTTGGACATGCCCTCGCAGTTAGGATTTCCAAAAGAAAGGCTATTCGCATCTCTTTTCTGTAATTATCAATGCCCATATCTAGCCCATATGGCCCTGTGATCTACAAAGAAACGGCAATGAAGCGTACTTCGATGCGCAAATAAAAGGGAAGTACTCATCTGAACTGTGGATTTGGTTGCTGGGCGAAATATTCAAACTTCCTCTTCATGTCCTGGACCTCGAACTCTGAGGAAATTTTGATTAAGTATCACACGTGGAATTGAGGAAAAAATAGACAGGGCGCACTTAAACAAAAAAAACTTATCCAGCAAGAAATTCAGAGAACTCAACTCAAGTACCCTCGCATAAGCCACGTGGAAGGAGGCCACGCTTTGTAGCTTCAGTCCAAATGGCAGGTGGCAGAGGCAGAGCAAGAGCAGCAGCGACTGCTTGATTAACTTCTTCCGCATTCTTTACGCCCACGGCCACTCGAGAGACACATTTGGGTAAGCAAGCAAAACCGAGAGCTACGGTTGCGAGCGAAACACCGTATTCAAACGCCAACTCTTTCCATGCTGCCGCCTTCGCAAGCTCGCTCGGTGTAGCTGGACGATACTGAACAGTCTCTGTTAACTGAGAAGTAGCGCCCCCGTCATCAGGTGTTGAAAAATTCGCTAAAAGTCCACTCGCAAAGATACCCGCATTGTGCACCTCAATTCCTTGGCGCTGGCACTCGATGAGGACATCAATCCCATTTTGATCGAGCAGGTTCCAACGTCCAGCTAGCATGACGTTATCGATTGGAGACCCCTTGCTTTCACCTGCTGCCGCCGAAGGAGGCCACTCACGCAAAAGTTTCAACACCGCGCTGGGATCGTTCATACCAAGGGAGATCGAGGGCACTTCGCCGCGAATTTTCATTTTCGCAAGCTCATCTAAGGCACCGCCTGGAGCTAAAGCAGGGGCTATGCGCTCAGGAGTTTCACAATCATGCAACCGAATTCCAGCGAGCTCACAATCAAGCCGAGCACGAGATCCTGCCAACGACAAAGCGACGCCGGCTGAAGTGTAGTCGAACACTGGAACGCGGTTTGGGTCGGTCGTTGGAAAGATGCATGTTGGTGAGCCAGCGCAATTGGCTTCTTCGATGTCAGCGCGCTTTTCTTCAGGCACTTCCTCTCGGGACGAATAGATCACCCGACCAACTTTGGTCCATACGACTGGCTTGTAGCCTTGAGGGCATGATATTAGCTTCAAGGCTCTACCAACGCGCTCCTCAGATAATCCCAAGCCATAGTGCGGAGCCGTGTCGAATTCACGACACCCTAAGGTGACCGCTTCTTGGATCGCAGCCTGAACGTCATGTTCTCCAACTGATGTATGAAGCCCAGCTAGACTGGAACAACCAATGATTAAGCGGTCAACAGGCAAAGCAGAGTCTACTTTGATATCCAAAGTCTCCATTGTGGACATCGTCACGTTGCCACGGTGGTCGATAATGAAATCGCACGAGATTACCGTGATGATACCATCATGATAGAGTACTCCAGGACGTAGACTACGCACTTCTTAACAAAGAAAAGGAAGAATTGTATCGGAAATAATGGATTTACTTAGCACTTCGAATTGTGCGTAGTTGTCCTCTCTACGCAGGATGTGGGTCTACTTCGTGGAAGTCAAGCTAGTCAAGCGCGATAGTACAAGCTCGCAAGCTCGAGCGAGCTCGAAGGAGAAATTGCAAGATTACAGGAGGAAGGAAGGAGGTTTGGAAGGTTACAGGGAGGGAGATGTATTTTCAGCCTGTGCACCATGACACCATGACCATGACCATGACGACGACAGTAGCATCCGTGACTTCTATTATAAATAGCACTCAATAAAGAGCTCGAAGAATAGTATGTTACCACTTCGTGCGACAGCATGAAATGAGTTATTGTAGGTACTTTATTTAACGATGCGAAAACTGAGGGACGCTCGAATGGCGCTTGCGTTCGTGTTTGCAACATCCCTAGCGTCAACTCCACCGGGGCCTTCGCACCCACAAATGTCACCCTCTCCTCCACCTCAGGATGACATTAAAGCAAAGTCGCGCCTCTCAATGCCGGCCTTCGACGCTTACCGCTCTCGGTTGTTGCGCGACCTGCAAGATCGAGTGGCTGCACCCATGGAGCAGCTGAAGGAGCGCTACGAAAAGTTAGGGATTTCGGAGGTTGGGTGGTTGGTGAACGAAGGTGGACCCCCAATCGAAGTTGGCACTCAGGATTTTCTCAAGCTTATTGATGCTCTCGAAGCACGATCGCTTAACTCTAGCCTAGCAGCGCGCATTGAGCGAAAAATAAACGATGCACGGGCAGCTGCAGCGTTTGTTTTTTCGGAGATTGCGCCAAGAGACGTCCTTGCACCGAGTCTCGATGAATACAATGAAACTTTAACAGAGGCGTCGCCTGCACAGGAGCCTGTCAATACATCCGCCATGTTTTCTCACGGCGAGGATTATGTCAGCGATCTAGTGGCAGGCAGCGACCCGGATCGTCTAGACGATTATTGCTACTTGCTGGTTCCTGGTTTCTTAGCACAGTATTCGCCGCCCGTATACTTCTACGAAGCACTCCAACGTTTCCGAGTGGATTTGAACTTGCCCCACGTGCGCTTCGTGCAGCTTGACTCTGAAGCCAGTGTAAGAGCTAACGCGGAAGCACTGCGTGAAGCTATTTTGCAGGCTCATAAGGAGTCAGGCCGCCGTGTGGTGTTGGTGGGACACAGCAAGGGAGGCGTCGATGCAGCAGCAGCCCTGGCGCTTTACCCGGACGATCTTTTGAGTGTAGTTCATGGGCTCGTCTGCATCCAATCACCTCATGGAGGTGCGCTCATGCTTCTTCATATCTGGTTCCTGCACCTCTGTCTGAATTTCTTTGAGTCATTTCTCGATCCTACTAAGTAGCCTGTGTAATTCTTTGGTTTCTTGTTTTATTTCGCTGCTCATTTCTGTGCTTATTTTGGCGACAAGGTTCTCCGATTGCAGCAGATTTGTTGGAGGACGAAGCGCTGCGTTCATCGGTTGAATTTTTGATGGACCGCGTGCTTCTTACCAAGAGTGAAGCAGTGCACGATTTAACGTACGCAGCTCGCCAGGCGTTCGTAAGGGAACACCCGTTACCGCCGAGCGTCCCCGTGGTTTGCTTTCATTCGCAAATCGACAGCGAAAAGAGCAAACTGTCGCCCTTCTTTCTTTCGGCGGCCTACATGGCCCGGCGCTACGGCGCCTTCTCCGACGGGCTGGTGTGCGGTTTGGACGCGGAGGTCCCGGGCTGCCTGGCGGTGCGGTTAGACGCCTCCACGGGGATCGAGTGCGACCATTTAGGCGCCGTTTACCCTAGAGTGAGCCTCAAGGCCCTTCGGAAAGCCCTGGGCCTTGCACCTCTTGCCAACGAGAACGGGAAACCGGTGACTGTTGCGGCGCCATCGGGCGGAGACATCTGTGAAGCAGTGGTTCGGCTGCTTATCCGGCGTGCTCGGAATGTCAAGTGACAAATTGAAGCACAATACCCCTAATCTCTGCCAGTTATAGCGCAAAAGAGCCCAGATAACAAAGTATTAATTTTAAGCCCCAAATACCTTATGCTTACAAGAAAAAACGAGATAACATTAGGCCTAACTATCGATACCCAGTCGGATTCAAATTTTCGACAACGGATTCCTCCTACTTCCTGCTTCTACTTCTGAGACAGGCCCCGAAGGGCCAGAATTAGAAGGCTTACAGATAGAGAAGAAAAGCAAAGAAGCACAAACGAAACCTATGAAGCTAATCAGGCGCACATGCCCGAGTGGCCATGGAAGTGATGGTAGCGGTTCTAATTCTAATTATTTAGAATATTATAAGAAAATCATGGAGCGTCAGATAAAACTCTCTTAATCAAATCTTTTTTTAGAACAATGTTACAAGCTCCACAGAAGTCCGTAGCAGCCACAAAGTTGAGGTGCATTCGAGTTAATAATGGCATTGTAATATATGATAGATTCGATAGATGGTGGTACATGGCACCGCTTCAACTCGCAATCAATTCACGAGAAACACTTTTCGCCTTCAGCGATCTTCGAGGTAGACGGAGATGAGCCCCTGCGTCTCATAGGGGTAGTTGACACTTGAATACGGGTTTTCATTCACGGTCACCCCGAGATCCACCAAGTCCTTCCATATCGCCTCCACTTCCTCTGGCCACGCGTGAAGGCACCCGTCGGAGTTGGGCATGGGCTCTCCGCTCTCCCATCCAGGCCACTGACCCGTGTGCAACAAAATGCCGCTCCGGATGGAGCTCAACAAGAGTCCTGCATTACCTTCCAGCCCTTGGACTACGCGGTTGATTGGATAGGGCCCATACTCATTGACAACCTCTTCTGGCTCAGGAGAGTTGAGGTCTATGGTGGCTAGCCCAGTTGGCGTGTTCCCATTACTCGACAATTCGTTTAGGCCGTAATCGCCATCGCCGAAATCAGGCCATGGCATCTATATACATGGCAAATATATCAGCATACAACAATAACATCAAATACAACCAGGTGGCTTCTTGCGTAAACTCAATAAAAGGAACTTACCGCAGACCCGTCGTCACGATGACCATGCGTGCGAACGGTGAAGGATCGAATGAAATTGTTATCTTTGTCGAGAAGAGTAGCGTTGGTTTCCACGCTTCGGTTCATAGAAGGCAAAGGCACGATAATCTTGTAGAGTTTTCCGTAAGCGCTTGCTGCGGTTCCGTTGTCGCGGTAACCGTCACGCTCGCAGCAAGATAGTAAAGCTTCAGCAGTTGGTACATCAAAGATACCACTGGCATTCAATGCAGTGTAAGCCTGGAAGCTCTCGACTGCAGCTTGTGTTGAGGAATCAAAGTTTCCGTCGGTCTCAATAATAGATGATACCCCAGGGCTGCGCAGTAGGAGTGTCTGCATGATCTTAACGTCATTGCCGGACTCGCCTAACTCGAGCTCACGTGTCCAAGGAAGAGGCATCGTGTCCTGCCCGAGCACCACTCCGCAGAGCACTAGCCATAAACTGATCAGGCATCTGAAAATGGGATGTGCGACCATCAGGTACTATGAATATTGGCACCCCTAGTCCTCGATGGATATCCTCTTTTGTCCTAAGAATGAGCCAACTATGAAAAGGAAGTCTGTCTCCGACGCGACGTCTCGAACAGCAAAAAAAAAATGTCAAGCATTGATTGGTCAAGCATCAAGACGATTTTGTAAAAATCTAAAACCAATTTATTAGGGAAGACCAAGAGAAGCGCCGTCAGAATCGTCAGAAAAAGCGCGCACGCATGCGCACGCATAATGATGCGTGAAGTACGAATACGAGATGAAAGCAACAAGTCAACATTATTATATCAAGGAGCCAAGTGTTTTAACCACATCATAATTAACGTTGCATTAATTTACGTCTTCTAGCTTTCTTTAGACTCAGTTTCAATACTTCACACGTCTGAGTTGATTTGATACTAAGTAGGATGTGGCTAATCATTGGTGGAATATTCTCTCTAGCATCATCTGCAACAGCTCTCAAACCAAGCGTTGACGCCTCTATAAGGCGCGCAACTGACCAAATTAGAACACCAAATGAGCTTCTCGACGATCCAATTTATCCATCGCGACGGGCAATATTCGGATCCTCAGTAGCTGCGCTGGTACGATAAACTATCATCAAGAGTGATCACTTAAAACTTACCCGTATTGACGTTTTGGAACGCTTTGTTTTGCAATTATGGCATGATAGGTCGCTGCACGAGCATTCCCAGCCCTTGGTAGCGAACCATTAGTTGCGGGTTCAAGCTTAAGATCACGTATCGACGACAAGGATGCATACCCACCTCCTTGTCGTGTAGAGGCGCCCGATGTCTATTACCCTCCTTGGATGGCTGGCACCTGGGCAGCTGATTCGACTACGCTGAGCGTCGAAGCTCCATCGGTAAGTTTAATTTCATTGCATCTTGGATTCATTCAATCATGAAGTATAAACTAGACTGATGAGTCCACAGTGCATGCATGATGAGTTGAGATTGTGCCTCGGCCCCTGACATTCACCACCCCCTTTCAACGGTGCTCTGTCCTAGGGCGTGGGACTCTTCGGTGGCAATCGGAGCTACGCGGCAGCCCAGGCTGATATTGGCGTTACCCTTCGCTACAAAGCACGCTTTCGCCCTGTGCCCTTCAATAATCCCTCGGTATCATCGTCGTCTACCACAACAGCGCCAGTGTCTACGGCCAGCTCCTTGGCGAACAGTGGCCTACTTGCGGTCAACGGAGGCGTGGTGCCAGGTGATGCAAAGAATCAACTCAACACTGAAACAGCACCAGCAAGCGTATCACCAACGCAAGCCATTGTGGCAGACCGCGAGTTCAACACCGGAGCCATTGCCAAAGCCGCGCTGGGAGAAGGTGCGGTGCGTGGGTTTACGAGCGGCCGAGACGCCAGCCGGAGTGGCGGCAGCGGTGGTGGGTTCGTTTCTGACAGTGCTGCTGGCGGCAGTGGTGGTGGAGGGTCTAGTATGGGTGGTACTAGTCGAGGCAGCAGTGGAGTGGGCGACAACGAGGCTGAAGCTGCCGCGATTGCGTTTGTGCTCGCTCCCAACGGTGCGGATGGCGCCATGTTTCGAGCTGAGCTCACCACCACCCAGCGCCGAGTTGAGGTTTGCAATTGTGCATGGACATTTGTACCTTCATTAATGCTTCTCGTGCACACTCTCCTATCGTTGTCTTCTTGTGAGGTCACTGATCAATGCTATCATCGTGCATTGATACAAACATATCAGTAGTGACACCTCCTGTGTGCGTGTTGTGGTGCTTTTCTTGTCATGAAACAGGTGGAAGATCTGGCGGACTCCACAGAGTTTGCGGTGCTCGAAACGGTGAGGCAATATCAAAGAATCTAAGTCAAAGTGAAGGAAGCTAAGTTAGACTCGAATCCGTTTATTCTCTTGTTCACAACCATAAGCTTTTTGCTCCTGATGTTCATGCGCCTAGTGTAGTAACTCATCGCAATGTACACCGACATCAGGTGCGGCAAGTAGTAACGGCAGTGAGCGCCAATGGCATAGGAGGCCCCCCTACCGGCGGTGCAGCAGCGCAGCCTCCTTTAATCAAGGAGGTGGAAACCACCTGCCTGTACAATTTGCCGAAAGGACTGGGTGCTCCAAACAGCAACGGAAAGCCGCTGCAGTTTGAGGCCTTGCAACGCACCGCAACTTACTTGCGCCCGTCGAACCAGGTACTTAGTGTGGTGTCCACACACATCTGCAAGAAGAAGTCGAGAAAAGGACAGAGAAAAAATTCCCAGTTTTCAGCTGCTGCTCGAATTGATTATGGTCCCTCGTGCTTCACAACGAAGAGTTCGCTTGTAAAACTGAATTATTAATTTTGGCTACCGGCCGCTCTTCCTTGCTTGCATTTTACAGGGCGACCCTTACTTGGCAGCTGCAGTGGCGCGCCTCGGCGGACGGGCTGTGGACATCCGCACTTATCGCATCGTCTACACCCTCGTGCGCCCACCGGGAACGGCCACTGCGCCCAGTGCATAAGAGCGCAGTGATAGCAATATAGCTGCACAGAAGAAGGAACCGGTTGTTATAAGAGCTCTGAGTTTGCTAGGGCGCCATCTCCCTTGTAGTCGGTTGATATTTTTCTTCTGCCTCTGGTTCTGGGTGGGGCTCTCCAAGCCTTAGATCGAACTATAATAAGTCCAGTGCCTGATGTAGAAAATATGCGAACTGTTGTAAGTCGATATGTGTGGATTGAACCAGGAACCTGAATCCGCGGGGCCATCTTGGCAAGTGGCAACGCAGAACGCAGAACGCAGACTACAGACTACAGACTGACTACAGCAAAGTCAGAAGTCAGCAGGCAAGGTTTTTAACAAACCCCCTGTATGATCCGGTCATGGGGACGTGAAAAAGTGAAAATCTTTCAAGACATTACATCGACAGACCGTCACTTGCTTGGGCGCTGGATGCTACGCTGACTCGAAATACGAGACTGCTAGCCGCAGTATGTCCGATAATACTGATGAAGATGAAGGCCCTTATGCTTTCAGTGACTATGTCCCCGCACAGTTGTTTCCGACAGACAGCCACCCAAACCCGCATGAGGATACTGGCCAACCACACATCGAGGTGCGTTTGCCTAGCCTTTCACTGCAATTGCTAAACTGCTTGATAGGCGTTCAATTGATTTCGAATTCCCCTTTCATCTATTCATGCTTTACTAATCTATTCTGTGGCGCCTCACCTTTCTCCCTTCCTCAATTCTCAAGGTCAACCCTTTAGTGGTATCAACAATGGGGCTCGAGGCGCTCCACAGCCGCATCCGCCACCAATCCCTCGACGCAGCCAGCTGCGGTACTAGCCACTCCGCACAGGGCCACGCCATGCGAGAAGCGCGGCTCGCAGCAGTGTGGTGCGGCGGGCCAGGTGGGCGGCTCCGGATTGGCGGTGGCACTAGCATGGAACTGGCTGCGCTGCCGCTGCTGGGGCGGCGATATCGGGCGCTGCGACTGCTAGGCGAAGGAACTTTCGCGCAAATTCTGGAGTGCGAAGACACCCTAGCTCCCTTGAGACATCAAACTAGTAGCTACACCGCTGACTACGGCAGACATTTTTCGGATGCCCATGGCAGTAGCAGCATTGGCATTGGCAGTGGCAGGAGACGAGTTGCCGTGAAGGTGTTGCGCGCCGGTTTCGCTGAGCTAGGACGCCGAGAAGCGCGGGCTCTCGCAGCAGTGCAATTCAGCCGTAACGTGAGCACTAGCCTTAACGGCAGCAGCGGCAGTAGCTGCTCAGCTGGCCCAGAAAACGAGTTGTGGAGTATGGGAGGGTCCAGCGCTGCGACGGGGCTCCCGGTGTTAGGCTTGCGGGGCACTTTCCACTTCCTCGGGCATTTCGCTGTCGTTTTGGACTTGGCGGCGGGCTCCTTACTAGACGTTGCGTTTGGCGGCTATCCATTAGGGGGGCACACGCGCACTCCTTGGCGGGTCGTTGATCCTAGAGCTGGCATCTTCCCGCCACCGCCGCCTCCTACAAATGATTCCGTTTCAAGAAATGCGCCAGAGAACACTCAAAATTCAAACTATGGCGCTGATGATTGCCGACAATCCACCCACGGTGCAATGAGCAGCAGCAGTGGTGACAACAATGGTAATGGTGAAGACAGCGCCGAGTCCTCGTTTACTGCACGCGAACAGTGGGATGCGCGAGTGCAAGCGCGAAAGTCGTCGAGGGTTTTACCGCCACAGGTTCCACACACTCCAGCCCACGTGGTACTGGCTATAGCTGCCCACTTGTTGACTGCTCTCGCTAGGCTCAAGGCCCTCGGTATCGTCCACGCTGACCTTAAGGTAAGAGAAGGTTTGAGTATTTACACCTCTTTAACGTCAGCTTTATTGTGTAGACCTTGTTTACACTGTCTACAACGAAGAACTAAGCACTCTCAAGAAAAGCTGATCAATTCGATTTTTGCCTACCGTACTGTTTAAAATAATCTTTGTTTCTTTTTGCATTGTTGTAGCCTGAAAACGTGCTCTTAGTACCTACGGCCTCACGAGCTGAGACGCAGCGGCAATCAGAGAGCATTGGCAGCGATAGCGGTGGCGGTTTTGGTGCGCCAGCAGGCTTGTGTGATGGTCTGCCCTTTGTGCCAGTGCTAGCAGACTTCGGCAACGCTCTTCATGCTGACTCTGAAGGCCCTCTATACGAACAGGCAACCGCTCCTGCCGCCAACGCCACGGCTACTACAAATACCGCTGCCAACTCTGTTGCCAATCATGCCAGGACCAACGACCATTGCACTGAGCACGTTGCATCTGCGCTGTCATTCGAGTGCCAAACTTTAGCGTACCGAGCGCCGGAAGTGCTCTTAGGGTTGCCGGGAGCTGTAGCCTGCGCGGCGGATGCCTGGTCTCTAGGGGTTTTGCTTGCAGAACTGTGGCTTGGTTTGCCACTGTTTCGCCAGGCTGCAGAAGCCGCTGAGGATGAAGACCGCAATCGTGCAATGGCAGGGACAAGTGGTAGTAGTAGTACTGGTAGCACCAAAGATTTTAGAAGCGGTGACGGCGACTATGACAATGTAGAGTTCAAGCAGCGGGTGCGGCGCGCACGTCGAGCTAGGGCTTTAATGGTGTGTGACATAGAAGCACTCCTTGGACCGTTACACCGCTCCACTTTCAACCGTGGGAGGTTCTATTCGTCGGTATTTGGCGAGAATAGTAAGAGAAGTGCAAAATTAAATGAAGGCAATGAAGGCAACAATGACTCGGTCCCAGAGGTCGAAGCCAACAACGGCCGAAATGATAACAATGATGATAATGTCAATGGCACTGGCCTCGACGTAAGCATGTCAGGCGTGCACCGGCGATCTTTAAAACATGTGAAGCGCGTGAGTGAACTCTTACGCACGAAGCAAGGCCCCGCACCGCCGCTACTCGTGAGCTTGTTGAGTGGCTTGCTGTGCCCCGATCCACAGCAGCGGTTGACGCCGCTCCAAGCTTTACGCCACCCAGCTCTCCAAAGCGTGGGCGGTGGTTGTGCCATTCCATATGCTGCTCTGGCAGCTGCGGAGCGTGCCGAAGCTGCAGTTGTTGCTGCGGTAGCTGCCGAAGATGAGATGAATGCTGCGACAGCCTTGCAGGAAGGTTCCACTAAAAGTGGTCGGCGCACTCAAGCGACTGCTGACGCTACCACTTGTGCGACTGCCGAAGAACCACCATTGCCAGTAAGTTCAGGAAGTGAGCTGACCCAATCAGCAACAGAGGTTGGCGCTGACGGTGTAAGCAGCTCCAAGACAAGGCGGCGGCATTCGAGTGGGCGCATCAAATTGGTCGGACGCCGCGAGCGTGAAGCTGCCGCAAGAGCTCAGAATCAAGTTGGTGCAACTACTGCTGTTTCTCAATCTTCTGCTGGTGAACTCGGGTTGAGTCCTGAGACCATCACCAATGCCATGGCAGCCCTTGAAAAAGCTGATCCAGTATCTTTTGTCAACGCGGCAATTCCACAACCTGTACTGTCGTCGGCGTGCTCTCCGGTACCGGCAGCGCAACCTTCTGTAGATGCAGGGTTGGCGCGGTCGCCGTCGAGGCAGTCACGTATCAAACTCATTCGGCACACTGACCGCGCGCCTGAAAGAACTCCTATTGCCGTTGATGTTGCTACCAGTGCTATTCCTGTTGCACCTACCCCTGACAATGCAAGTAATGCACTTACTAAATGTAATGTAGTCTCAGCAGCAGCAGCAGTAACAACAGCAACAACAGCAACAAGATCAGTAGAGGCGTCCAAATCACCGCTCGCTGCTGTTGGCGATGAGACCGAAAGCGACAGTGAACGCGTCGAGACTTCCGCCACAATCTTTAATGTTGACGACTCAGACGATGAAGCTGCTGCAGACCTTCAAATTGTCGAGGAAGTTGCACCCAGTGCAAGCCAAAAATTAAGAAGTATTCGAAGTAATGCATTCAATAAAGCCTCAAAGGTATCATCTGTGTCTGTACTACTTAAGAATGGTGCTCGGAGCAAGAAAATCGAAAGTGCCCGCACCCAAACCAGCAGGAGTCGACGAGTAATTCGAGACAACACAGTGGCCCCAAACAGCCTAATGGCATTAGTCAACAGCAACTATGATCGCGACTCCTGCGACAACAGCAGCGACGAAACGGATAGTGCTAGCGACGATGGTGAGAGCAGTGAGAGCGTTAACGCCTACACGTACGGACAGAAAAAGAATGGCAGTTCTGACCAAGGCCACAATGGAGGCTCGTCCCAAGGAAGCAGACGCTTATTGGAGCATCCTGCTTCAGACTTCAAGCCGTCGGTAGGTTCGTACGTGATTGTGGCCCCACGCTCCGGACCCGGTGAAAACCACCCCGGTGGTGTTGCGCTGGTGACTGCTTTGCACAGAATTATCGTGCCAAACCGTGACACTGCTGAGCATCTTGCTTCCTCTACCAAGCATGCCTCGAATGAGCCAGCTATAGTTGTGGATGTACGGTATGTATTGAGCCGCCGATGCGAAGCTGGGTTGCCTCTCACCCTTCTGAAAGCGCACGACCCCCTCGCGAGCACCCCGAAGCGACAACGCCTTCGCTCTACCCTGTCGAACCTCGCTGGCGAACTGACTTCCTCAGAAATTAAATCATCCGCCGTTGTCCCTTCCTCGACCATTAGTTCAGATCGCCGAGACGATAGCGGCTATAGCAGCCGCAAAGAGGGCACCACGCCGCTATCGGGTACCCCAACTCCTCTGCCGTATATCACATCTGACTTAGCAGCGGTGCACGGGCTTGTTGATAGCCCAGTCACAGATTCGCGAACGAAGAGGCGAAGACTCCTCCGTGACAGCAGTGACAGTAAGTCTAGAAACATTAACAGCAGTAGCGACAGCAGTGACAGCGGCAGCACTGGAGGCATCAGTAGCAATAGCATCAGCAGCCGCGCAGACGCAGCATGGGGTGGCCATGCTCTTTCGCCATCCCGAGCAAAAACCAACGGGTTGGCATCCGGCAGATCTTTGTACGGGTCTCCTAGCCACCAGGCTAGATCATCCAAGGCAAAGGATTCCGCTGTTTAAGAATATTCTGATGGGGTTCTAATCGGCGCTATTTCTGTCCTTCTTCTTCGGTTTTATGTGCACATAACGAAGGCCTATAGAGTATAATTGGCTCAGTCGAAAGTGGAATTGCCCTGGAAATCCGAGATCTGGAATTGCCTAAGTAAAAAACAAAACAGTCATCTACTCATAGACACAAAAGCGCGCGGAAAAGAACGGGGGATACTTCTACTAGTATTAGCATAGAAGCCAAATTGGCATAAGGCTGGTTTAATACTGGCGTGCCGCTGTGGTAGTGCCACCTTAGCTACAAGTGGCAAGTGGCAAGGCAGTATAGATAACCCGTAAGGGCGTTATCGTAGGATAACGACCCCGCATGGGCATCAATCCAGAGTGCTGAGTGCTGAGCGCTGAGAAGCTGAGAAGAAGTTGAGAAGAAAGAATAGATACACCCCAGTGCCGGTCTTTCGTTAGTGCAGTTCCGGGAACTTTTAGGGAACCGAAGAATTAACGAACTTTCCCTTCGGTTCCGGGTTGGTTCACTAACTTTTTGCAGCGGAACTTTTAGTTCCGCTCCGTTCGTTAAGAAATGAGTAGCCGAACTT